>OIFX01000085.1_pt1 | contig 99393 bp, 101 predicted proteins | sample 1582151 | NCBI WGS metagenome assembly OIFX01 (sample SAMN07501068, study PRJEB24779) | human gut metagenome
CGTCAAGATAACGATTTGTCAAAAATCTTACTTTCTGCGTCAAATGAGGTGATTAGGTCTGGAGATGCTGGGTTGAGTGCTCTTCATCTTGACCGTCAGTTAAGTCTGTATAGTACAAGGCATGATTTTTCGCTACCAAAAGGGGCAAAATTATTGAAACAGTTGACACAGGAATTTGCTGCGGATTACCGAAAGAGCAAAGAAGTTTCACAATGGATAAAACCATTATTAGGAGAGTAGAGAAGGAGCTAGGTATGATTCGATTTGATCATGTTTCAAAGTTGTATGGTGATAAGGAAGCGCTAAGTGATGTCAATATGACCATTGCTAATGGCGAAATTTTTGGCTTGATTGGGCATAATGGTGCAGGAAAAACAACGACGATTAGCATTTTAACGTCAATCATTGAAGCGAGCTATGGTGAGGTATATGTTGATGAGTTACCTCTTTCTGAGCACCGTGATGATATCAAAAAACGCATTGGTTATGTGCCTGATTCACCTGATATTTTCCTGAATTTGACGGCGATAGAATACTGGCATTTTTTAGCTAAAATTTATGACGTTGATGATAAGCTCACTGATGAACGGATTGAACGATTGTCACATTTGTTTGATATTGCGGAGAATATCAATGATTTGATTGATAGTTTTTCACACGGTATGCGTCAAAAAGTGATTCTTATTGGTGCTCTGATATCAAATCCAGATATTTGGATTTTAGATGAACCTTTGACAGGACTTGACCCACAGGCATCTTTTGATTTGAAAGAAATGATGAAAGAGCACGCGCGTGGTGGCAATACGGTTCTTTTCTCAACACATGTTCTTGCTGTTGCGGAGCAACTTTGTGACCGTATTGGAATTTTAAAAGATGGCAAGTTGATTTTTATCGGCACCTTAGATGAATTGAAAGCTAATCATCCTGATAAAGATTTAGAAACAATCTATCTTGAATTAGCAGGGCGTAAAGCGCAAGAGGAGGGCTAGGCGTATGAATTGGTCAACAGTTTGGGAGTTAATCAAGATTAATATCCTCTATTCTAGCCCACAGTCTGTCACGGCGGCAAAGCGAAAACAAGAACGCAAACCAAGCAAAGGTTTTTCGGCTTATAAGAGTGTGATGCGCCAGCAAATTCTCCTCAGCCTTTTGTTTGCGGTTATTTACATTTTTATGTATGCTAACATTGATTTTCGTTATTTCCCAGGGTATTTCTCTTTTTACATAGCGATTTTCTTTATCATGGCAACTCTAAATGCTTTTTCAGCCATGTATAGCATTTTTTATGAGAGCGATGATGTTCGGCTTTATGCACATTTGCCGATTAAATCGAGTGAACTTTATATGGCAAAAGTGATTTCCAGTTTTGGTATGGGCGTTACATTTTTAATGCCACTTTTGTCCTTGTTTTTTATCGCTTACTGGCAAATAGCAGGGCTTGTACTAGCGATTCCGTTGACAATTATCCTCTTTTTCGTTCTGTTTGCGGCTGTGATTTTGTTGGCACTTTATCTTAATAGTTTTGTGGGAAAAATCATTCTTCGAAGTCAGCACCGAAAAATCGTCTCGACTGTTCTCATGTCTATTTCAACGATTGGAGCAGTTGGTGCCATTCTTTACATGAATGTTATCAACAGTCAGAACATGACTTATGATGATAATGTTGCCCTTGCAGACCATACTGTTTTACCATATTTTCGTGGTTTTTATGACGTGGTAAAAGCACCATTTCAATCAGCGACTGTTCTTAATTTTTGGCTACCTTTGTTAGTGTTGATGATTTTAACAGTTGGGGTTGTCAAATGGTTGATGCCAACGTATTACAAAGAAGTTCTTTATGTTAAGCCTAAATCTAAGCCGAAACAAAAAGCATCGTCAGCATCTCAAAAAGCGTTGAAAGGTAAATCGTTGAAAACGATGATGATTCGTCACCATGTGTCAACATTACAAAATGCGACCTTGCTGACACAAACTTATTTATTGCCTTTGATTTATGTGGTGATTTTTATTACACCGAGTGTGACAAGTGGAGTTAGCTTGGCTGAAGTACCGAATGATTATTTTGGTGTGGCAATGCTTATCGGAATTGTTTTGGGAAGTTTTTGTAGCACGCCAAGCTCATTTGTTGGGGTAGGGATTTCATTGGAGAAAGAAAATCTGACTATCTTTAAAGCTCTACCAATCAATTTCAAGGATTTTCTTGTTCAAAAATTTTTAACGCTGGTAGGACTCCAAGCACTTGTTCCAGCTATCGTTTATTTATTAGTGGGCTTGTTTGTTTTAAAAGCATCGCTAGTCTTGGTCATTTTCTTTATCCTAGGACTTCTTGCGAGTATTTTGCTTCAGGGACAACTTATGTATCGCCGTGATTTTAAATTTCTTGATTTAAAATGGCAAGATGTGACCCAACTTTTTAACCGTCACGCAGGACAATGGCTGACCCTCGCTATTATCCTAATCGCTTTAGTAGTAGGTGGAAGTCTAGGGGCAAGCACATTTTTACTCGGAGCTCTACTCAAAGATGTTCTGTTGGCGAATGTTTTGTTTGCAATACTGGCTGTTTTGATAGGAATCGCTTCTCAAATAGTGATTTACCACACATTTTGGAAAAAGTTATAAAAAAATTTCCTAAAGGGTATTGTGTTAAAAATCCCATTGATTTCGTAATAAAGCTAATAAAAACAGTTCCTCGGACTGTTTTTTTAGTGTATAATAGGCATATGAAACGAAATTTTGAAACTGTTAATCGAATTGTTATAAAAATTGGGACAAGCTCGCTTGTCATGCCAAATGGCAAAATTAATCTTGAAAAAATTGACCAACTAGCTTTTGTTATCTCTAGCTTGATGAATAAAGGAAAAGATGTTATTTTGGTGTCATCTGGTGCCATGGGTTTTGGGCTCAATGTGTTAAATATGGACAAACGTCCGACAGAAATTGCACGTCAACAGGCGGTGTCAAGTGTTGGGCAGGTTGCTATGATGAGCCTTTATTCTCAAATCTTTTCGCACTATCAGACAGAAGTTAGTCAGCTGTTGATTACACGTGATGTTATTGAATATCCTGAAAGCTTAGAAAATTTCACTAATGCCTTTGAAATGTTATTAACAATGGGAATTGTGCCAATTGTTAACGAAAACGATGCTATTAGCGTTGATGAAATGGACCATACGACAAAATTTGGTGATAATGACCGACTTTCAGCGATTGTAGCCAAGGTAACCAAAGCAGATTTGTTAATTATGTTATCAGATATTGACGGACTTTACGATAAAAATCCAAATATCTATGATGATGCCAAACTTCGCGAACACGTTACTGAAATTACGGACGAAATCATTAAATCAGCGGGCGGTGCTGGAAGTAAATTTGGCACGGGAGGCATGCTCAGCAAGATTAAGAGTGCTCAAATGATTTTTGACAATAACAGTCAGATGATTTTGATGAACGGTACAAATCCGCGTGATATTTTAAAAGTTTTAGAAGGTGCTAATATTGGAACGTGGTTTTCACAAGTGAACTAAAAGGAGGACCAAAGATGGGCTATATTGATGAATTAGGTAAAAATGCTAAAGTAGCTAGCCGAAGTCTGGTAAAGCTTGGAACTGCTGAAAAAAATCAGATTTTAGGACAAGTTGAGGATGCTTTGCTTGCAGAGACAGACTATATTTTGGCTGAAAATGCACGTGATGTTGACCAAGCACAAAAAAATGGTATTTCGCCTGTTATGGTTGACCGTTTGCGCCTAGATGCTAAGCGTATTGAGGGGATTGTTGAGGGCGTCCGTCAAGTTGCGGATTTGCAAGACCCGATTGGTCAGGTTGTCCGTGGTTATACCAATCTTGATGGCTTGAAAATCGTTCAAAAACGTGTACCACTTGGCGTGATTGCCATGATTTTTGAAAGCCGTCCAAATGTATCTGTTGATGCTTTCAGCCTTGCTTTTAAAACAAGTAATGCTATTATTTTGCGTGGTGGTCGCGATGCCATTCATTCTAATACAGCCCTTGTGACGGTTATCCGAAAAACTCTTGCTAAAGCAGGTGTAAATGAAAACGTCATTCAGCTTGTTGAGGATACTAGCCATGCCGTGGCTGAAGAATTAATGCAAGCTGTTGATTATGTTGATGTTCTTATTCCACGTGGCGGAGCTCGTTTAATTCAAACGGTCAAAGAAAAATCAAAAGTTCCTGTTATTGAAACAGGTGTCGGAAATGTTCACATTTACGTTGATGATTCGGCTGACCTTGATATAGCAACGAAGATTGTGATTAATGCTAAAACGCAACGTCCAAGTGTTTGTAATGCTGCAGAAAGCTTGCTTGTTCACAAAGCGGTAGCAAAAACATTCTTACCACAGTTAGAAGAAGCAATTGCGAAAGTTCATGCTGTTGAATTTCGTGCAGATGATAAAGCGCTAGCTATTTTCAAAAATGCAGTAGCCGCAACAGACGAGGATTACGGTACAGAATTTTTAGATTATGTCATGTCTGTCAAAGTGGTTGATTCTGTTGATGACGCTATTGATTGGGTGAATCGTTACACGACTCATCATTCAGAAGCGATTATCACCAAAGAGCTTGAACACGCGGAACGTTTCCAAGATGAAGTGGATGCGGCTGCGGTTTATGTCAATGCCTCAACACGCTTCACAGATGGTTTTGTCTTTGGATTGGGTGCAGAAATTGGTATTTCAACGCAAAAAATGCATGCGCGTGGTCCAATGGGCTTGGAAGCTTTGACAAGTACAAAATTTTACATTAATGGTAAAGGACAAATTCGAGAATAATTGATTTTTGCTTACTGCTTGTCCTTATGCAGATGGCAGCCTTTACAATAAAAAATATCACCAAAAGCTTGATATTATCAGCTTTTGGTTTTTGTATTTCTTGTAGAGGTTTTAAGGAAGAATCTTGTAATTTATGATATAATGAAAGGTATGACAACAGATTTTCATCATATTACAGTGCTTCTACATGAAACCGTTGATATGCTTGATATCAAGCCTGATGGCATCTATGTAGATGCAACGCTTGGTGGGGCAGGGCACAGTGAGTACTTACTTTCTAAGCTTGGACCGACTGGTCATCTTTACGCGTTTGACCAAGACCAGACGGCTATTGATAATGCACAAATTCGTTTAAAAGACTATATTGAAAAAGGACAAGTTACTTTTATCAAGGACAATTTCCGTAATCTTGTTTCAAATTTAGCCATGCATGGAGTAACTGAGATTGACGGTATTTTATATGACCTTGGAGTATCTAGTCCGCAATTAGATGAACGTGAGCGTGGTTTTTCTTATAAAAAAGATGCTTCGCTCGATATGCGTATGAATCGTGACCAAGACTTGTCAGCTTATGACGTGGTTAATACTTATGATTATCATGACTTGGTTCGTATTTTTTTCAAGTATGGCGAGGACAAATTCTCAAAACAAATTGCACGTAAAATTGAGCAAGCGAGAACAGTTAAGCCGATTGAGACAACGACAGAATTAGCAGAAATCATTAAATCTGCTAAGCCTGCTAAGGAACTCAAGAAAAAAGGACATCCTGCGAAGCAGATTTTCCAAGCCATTCGTATTGAAGTTAATGATGAACTCGGTGCGGCAGATGAGTCTATTCAACAAGCTATTGAGCTATTGGCAGTTGATGGGCGTATTTCAGTGATTACTTTCCATTCTTTGGAAGACCGTTTGACAAAACAATTATTCAAAGAGGCTTCTACTGTAGATGTGCCGAAAGGGTTGCCTTTTATTCCTGAGGATATGCAACCTAAGCTTACTTTGGTTAATCGAAAACCTATTTTACCAAGCGAAGAAGAGTTAGAAGTCAATAATCGTTCTCACTCAGCCAAGCTCCGTGTGGCTAGAAAGGTTCGTAAATAATTATGACAGATAAACATCGTAACGAAGCTATTTCTAATGCTCTTAAAAGACGGATTAGAAAATTTTCGAGAATTGAAAAAGTTTTTTATGGTGCTATTATTTTGACGGCTATTACTATGGCTGTTAGTATTATTTACCTACAGAGTCGTAATCTACAAGTGCAACAAGAAATCACAAATCTCAATAGTCAGATAAGTGATATGCAGACAGATTATGATAATGCTAAACAAGAGGTTAACGAATTGACAAGTCGTGACCGTATTGAACAAATAGCAGGAAATGCAGGCTTGACCAGCCAACAGGATAATATTAAACAGGTGGAGTAAAAATAGTCTATGAAGAAATTAATAAACCGTTTTTTAGACTATGTGGTAAAGGATAGACGAACGCCCAACAAAAACCGTGAGCGTGTTGGTCAGAATTTGATGATTCTGGCAGTCTTCCTTTTCTTTGTGTTTGTTATCAATTTTGCTATTATTATTGGGACAGATACAAAGTTCGGACACAATTTGTCAACAGAAGCGTCAGAAGTTTATCAGAAAGAAGTGACTGTTCAGGCTAAACGTGGTACGATTTATGACCGTAATGGTGTTGCTCTTGCAGAGGATTCAACAACCTACAGTATCTATGCTATTATTTCAACATCTTATGTTTCATCAACAGGCGAAAAACTATATGTCAAAAAATCTCAGTATGAGAAAGTGGCAGAGATTTTAAATGAAAAGCTTGGAATTGACAAAAATGAAGTGCTCAGTCAGCTTAAACAAGATGGGCTTTTCCAAGTTTCTTTTGGAAGTTCAGGTTCTGGGTTGTCATATAGTACAAAATTAGCTATTGAAACAGCTATGGACGAAGCTGGCATTAAAGGAATTGGTTTCACTTCAACACCTGGACGCATGTATCCAAATGGTGTTTTTGCTTCACAATTCCTTGGTTTGACACAACTAAAAGAGAACAAAGATGGTACATCGAGTCTTGTAGGTACATCAGGTCTTGAAGCAGCTTTAGATGATATTTTGTCAGGGACAGACGGTAAAGTGATTTATCAAAAAGATAAAAATGGTAATCTGTTACTTGGTACCGAAACAACAGTTAAACAAGCTATCGATGGGAAAGATGTTTACACAACACTTTCTGAACCATTGCAATCTTACTTGGAATCTCAAATGGATATCTTCCAAAATGAAGCCCAAGGAACATATGCTAGTGCCACAGTTGTTAATGCAAAAACAGGTGAAATTTTAGCTACGACACAACGTCCAACTTACAATGCGCAAACCTTGGATGGCTATAGTGAGGACAATCTAAAAACTTGGAACACCCTACTCTATCAGAACTATTACGAACCAGGGTCAACCATGAAAGTTATGACCCTTGCTTCAGCGATTGATGATGGTGTTTTCAATCCTAATGAGGTTATTTCAACAATCAATGGTATCACAGTTGCTGATACGACAATCAATGACTGGAATGTTAATGAAGGAATGACTTCGGTTCAGTACTTAACTTATGCCCAAGGTTTTGCTTGGTCAAGTAACGTTGCCATGACTAGCCTTGAACAAAAAATGGGTAATGACAAGTGGCTTACTTATCTTTCGCGTTTTAAATTTGGTTATCCAACACGTTTTGGTATGCTAAATGAAGATAGCGGTTTGCTACCTTCTGACAATGAAGTAACGGTAGCCATGAGTTCATTTGGTCAAGGTATTGGTGTCACACAAGTACAAATGTTGCGTGCCTTTACAGCTATCTCTAATGGTGGTGTCATGCTAGAGCCGCAATTCATTAGTCAGATCTACGATTCAAATACTAATTCGACACGTGTAGCGACATCAGAAGTTGTTGGTAATCCTGTTTCAGAAGATGCTGCTGACCAAACACTTGATTACATGGTAACCGTTGGTACTGATTCACAATATGGTACATTGTATAACGGCACAACAGGTCAACCATATATCCAAGTTGGTGACTATTCCGTCGCCGTTAAATCTGGTACTGCCCAAATTGCCGCTTCGGCTGAAGACGGTGGTGGGTACTTAACAGGAGATAATGATTACATTTACTCAGTTGTTGCGATTGTGCCATCAGATGATCCAGAATTTATTATGTATGTAACGCTTCAACAACCATCTGAACAATTCAGAGCTATGTATTGGCAAGATGTTATCAATCCTGTGCTTGAAAGAGCGATGATGATTAAAGATACTTTGACTAGTACAGCAGTAACGGGAACTGATAAAGAAACCGAATATACACTAAAAGATTATATCGGTGAAAACCCAGGGGATACAGCCCAAGAACTTCGTGATAACCTTGTACAACCAGTTGTTGTTGGTTCGGGTAGCAAGATTAAGAAAATGTCTAAGAAAGTCGGTAGCAATCTTTCTGCCAACGAGCAAATCTTACTTTGGACGGGTAATCTTGAAACAGTACCAGATATGTATGGTTGGACGAAAGAAAATGTTGAAAAATTTGCTAAATGGACTGGAATTAAGATAACCTTTAAAGGTTCTGATTCGGGAACAGTCACGAAACAAAGTGTCGAATCCGAAACAGATATCGACGGTGTTAAAAAAATTACAATTACTCTAGGAGAATAAACTAAGATGTTTTTAAGTTTAATCGCAGGTATTGTCGCTTTTGCGTTGACAGTATTTGCCATGCCCCACTTTATTCGTATTTACCAACTCAAGAAGATCGGCGGGCAACAAATGCACGAGGATGTCAAACAACATTTGGCTAAAGCTGGTACTCCAACCATGGGAGGAACAGTTTTTCTAACAGTTGGAATCCTTGTTAGTCTCATTTTTAGCTTGTTAATCGAAAAGCAAAACGGTGCTTCAATGGGAGCAACGGCAGGCATTCTTTTGGTGGTTCTCATTTATGGTATTATTGGTTTTCTTGATGATTTTTTGAAGATCTTTAAACAAATTAATGAAGGATTGACACCTTGGCAAAAAATGAGCTTGCAAATTATTGGTGGTTTGATTTTCTACTTCGTTCATGTCCGTCCAAGCGGAACAGATGATTTAAATATCTTTGGTTTTGACCTTCATCTTGGTATTCTTTACGTTTTCTTTGTTCTTTTCTGGGTTGTTGGTTTTTCAAACGCCGTTAATTTGACAGACGGTATTGACGGTTTGGCTTCTATTTCAGTTGCTATCAGCTTGGTTGCCTATGGTATCATCGCCTTTGCTCAACGACAATTTGATGTCTTGTTGATTATCGTGACAATGATTGGTGCTTTGTTTGGCTTCTTTGTTTTTAACCATAAACCTGCCAAAATCTTTATGGGTGATGTGGGAAGTTTGGCTTTAGGAGCAATGCTTGCAGCGATTTCCATTGCGCTTCGCCAAGAATGGACTTTGTTAATCATTGGTATCGTTTATGTCTTTGAAACAAGTTCAGTCATGCTTCAAGTGTCATATTTCAAATACACGAAGAAAAAATATGGTGAAGGGCGTCGTATTTTCCGCATGACACCATTCCATCATCATTTGGAACTTGGTGGTTTGACAGGAAAATCAGAAAAATGGTCAGAATGGAAAGTTGATGCTTTTTTGTGGAGTGTTGGCGCTATTGCAAGTATTTTGACCTTGATTGCACTTTACACATTTTAATAAATGAACGAGCTGGGTTTTCAGCTCGTTTTTGATTCTAAATCGCAGTGTACTTTGCTTTAATCCCCCTTTTAATGATATAATAAAAGAGAACGAAACAATTCGCTTAGTCGCTTTTGGCTGGGGATTAAACGATAAGTAAATATAGAGAACTTTTCAAGTGAAACTTGATGAGATAAGAAATTGAGGTAAAACATGTCTTTTAATGATTTTAATTTTAAGCCCTACATTCGTGAGGCGCTTGCAGAGCTTAAATTCACAAATCCGACAGAAGTACAACAAAAGTTAATTCCTGTTGTGCGTTCTGGTCGTGATTTGGTTGGAGAATCTAAAACTGGTTCAGGAAAAACACACACTTTCTTGTTGCCGATTTTTGAGAAATTAGATGAAAACAGTAATAATGTTCAGGTGGTTATCACAGCACCAAGCCGTGAGTTGGCAACGCAAATTTATCAAGCAACCAAACAAATTGCTGAAAAATCTGAAACAGAAATTCGTGTGGTAAACTACGTTGGTGGTACAGATAAACTACGTCAAATTGAAAAATTGAAATCATCTCAGCCACACATCGTCATTGGTACACCTGGTCGTATCTATGATTTGGTCAAATCAGGTGATTTGGAAATTTATAAAGCTCATACCTTTGTTGTTGATGAAGCTGATATGACGCTTGATATGGGGTTCCTTGATACAGTGGATAAGATTGCAGGGACATTGCCAAAAGATGTTCAAATTTTGGTTTTCTCAGCGACTATTCCACAAAAATTGCAACCCTTCTTGAAAAAATATTTGACAAATCCAGTCATGGAAAAAATCAAGACAACTACTGTTATCGCAGATACAATCGATAATTGGTTGGTTTCAACTAAGGGACGTGATAAAAATGCGCAAATCTTGGAAATCACTAAAGCCTTAAATCCATATCTTGCCATGATTTTTGTAAACACAAAAGAACGTGCAGATGAATTGCATAGCTATCTTGTGTCAAATGGATTGAAAGTGGCAAAAATTCACGGCGATATTCCTCCACGTGAACGTAAACGCACCATGAACCAAATCAAAAAACTGTCATACGAATACATTGTGGCGACAGATTTGGCAGCGCGTGGGATTGATATTGAAGGAGTTAGTCATGTTATCAATGATGCTATTCCGCAAGATTTATCATTCTTTGTGCACCGTGTTGGACGTACAGGACGTAATGATTTAAATGGTATTGCGATTACGCTTTACAAACCAAGTGACGATTCTGATATTCGTGAACTTGAAAAAATGGGGATTAAATTTGTCCCTAAAATGCTTAAAAACGGTGAATTTCAAGATACTTACGACCGTGACCGTCGAGCTAACCGCGAAAAATCTTACCAAAAATTAGATACTGAAATGATCGGTCTGGTTAAAAAGAAAAAGAAAAAAATTAAACCAGGCTACAAGAAAAAAATTCAATGGAAAGTTGATGAAAAACGCAAACGTGAACGCCGTGCCGCTAATCGTGCCAAAGGACGTGCTGAACGTAAAGCAAGAAAACAAACTTTCTAGAAAACAGAATCCCGAAATAACTTCGGGATTTTTATTTTAAGCAAGTAGCGCTTGGTTAGCTTTGTCAAGAAATGTGATTTATTTCCTGATAGTTTTTTCTTATCAAGTCCATAGAAAAAATGTATTGGGAAAGTGTGGCTAAGTTTGATAGACTGGAAAGGAATTATTAGAAAAGAGGAAGACAAATGAAAAAGAGGAGATTACTATCGTTTGGTTTCTTGGTTATGCTGACACTAGCTCTGGCGGCTTGTTCCAATCAATCACAATCAAGTGGTAAAACAGTCATCAAAGTGGCAACAGACTCAGATACAGCACCATTTACTTACAAAGAAAATGACACCTTTAAAGGTTATGATATTGATGTGGTGAAAGCCATTTTTAAGGATTCCAAGAAATATAAAGTTGAATTTGTGACAACGGCGTTTGATTCTATTTTAACAGGAGTAGATGCAGACCGTTACCAAATTGCGGCAAATGACTTTAACTATAATGAAGAACGTGCTGAAAAGTACCTTTTCTCAGACCCAATTTCTAAATCAAACTATGCCATAACAAGTGCTGAAGGGACAAGTTATGATAGTCTTGATGATTTATCTGGAAAATCAACTGAAGTGATTTCAGGTTCTAACTATGCTCAAGTTTTAGAAAAATGGAACGATGAAAATCCTGATAAAGAGCCGATTAAGATTAATTACGCTTCTAGCTCAACAGGATTGACAACACGTGTGCAACATATTGAAAATGGGACAATCGACTTTATTTTGTATGATGCGATTTCATCGAATTATCTCGTTGAGGACCAAGGCTTCAATTTGACAGTGACCAATGTAACAGATGATATTGGCGGCGCGACAGATGGTTTAGAGTACCTATTGTTTGCGGATACAGATGAAGGAACCAAACTACAAAAATTTGTCAATAAACGTATCAAAGAATTAAAAGACGATGGCACATTGGCTGAATTAAGCGAGCAATATTTTGGTGGCGACTTCGTTTCAACAATCAATTAAAAATGAAAAAGAAAAGGATTGGTGATAGGGCTATCGTTATAGTGTAGGATAATAGAAAAGGAGTTCATATGACTTTAACAACATTAGCAGCTGGCTTGTCTTGGTATGATAAGTTGGTTGAAAAAATTCCAGAAGGTCAATTATTCAGTTGGCGAGCGGTTTTTGATGCCATTCCGTCTTTAATAGAACGTTTACCAACAACGCTTGGCTTAACAATAGCAGGTGCGATATTTGGCTTGTTGTTAGCTTTACTATTTGCTATCGTGAAAATCAATCGCACAAAGGTTTTGTATCCGATTCAAGCTGTTTTTGTTAGCTTTTTACGTGGAACACCTATCCTTGTTCAACTCATGTTGACTTACTACGGTATCCCACTTTTCTTGAAATTTCTCAAAATAAGATACGGTTTTGATTGGAATATCAATGCTATTCCAGCATCTGTTTTTGCGGTAACTGCATTTGCTTTCAATGAAGCGGCATACACTAGCGAAACCATTCGAGCTGCGATTCAAGCTGTTAATATCGGAGAAATTGAAGCTGCGCGTAGCTTGGGAATGACCTCCTTTCAAGTTTACCGTCGCGTAATTATTCCAAATGCAGCTGTCATTGCAACGCCGACGTTGATTAACAGCTTGATTGGCTTGACGAAGGGAACATCATTGGCATTTAACGCAGGTATTGTTGAAATGTTTGCCCAAGCGCAGATTTTAGGAGGTTCGGATTATCGTTATTTTGAACGTTACATTTCAGTTGCGCTTGTTTACTGGGTAATCAGTATTATTATTGAACAAATCGGTCGTCTCATCGAAAAACGAATGGATATCGATACGCCTCAATCAAGTCAAAAAGAAGTGACAGGAGATATTCGCTAATGATTAAAATTACAAATTTAACCAAAGAATTTTCAGGGCAAAAAGTTTTAGCTGGTTTGGATGTTGATATTCAAAAGGGAGAAGTTCTAGCTCTTGTCGGTGCTTCAGGTGCAGGAAAATCAACCTTCTTGCGTAGTCTAAATTTTTTAGAAAAACCTGATTTTGGTAGTATTGCTATTGGTGATTTCAAAGTTGATTTTCAAACGATTTCTAAGGAAGATGTCCTTGTTTTACGTCGTAAATTAGCTATGGTTTTCCAACAATTTAATCTCTTTGAACGCCGAACAGCCCTTGAAAATGTCAAAGAAGGCTTAAAAATTGTCAAGAAGCTTCCAGATAGTGAAGCGACAAAAATTGCGAAAGAAGAATTAGCTAAGGTTGGTTTGTCTGACCGTGAAAACTATTACCCACGTCATTTATCAGGTGGGCAAAAACAGCGGGTGGCTTTGGCGCGTGCTTTGGCAATGAAACCAGATGTCCTCTTGCTTGATGAACCCACATCAGCACTTGACCCAGAGCTTGTTGGAGAAGTTGAAAAATCAATTGCGGATGCCGCTAAAGCAGGGCAAACAATGGTTTTGGTTAGCCATGACATGAACTTTGTTTATCAAGTGGCAGACAAGGTTTTATTCCTTGATAAGGGGCATATTCTTGAAGCTGGCAAACCAGATGATGTTTTCAATCATCCAAAAGAAGCTAGAACCAAAGAATTCTTCGCAAACTATACAAAAACGTATATTTAACCACTAACTTTTGTTATAATGAGAGCTGGGAGACTTTTTCAGCTCTTTTTAGAGTGATAAAGCAAAAACTGATTTAAGTATAGGTGACGTATGTTTTTAGAAATTTTTAGTCTTTATATCAAAGGACTTCTATTAGCTATTGCTTTTGTTTTTTTAGTTGGTATCATTTGGAATTTTTGGCGTGCTGTTCGTAAGTTGGACAAAACAGTCAAAGAACGCCAAGCTTTTTTATATGATGTGTTAATGATGTCAATTATGACTATCCCAGTTTTGTCCTTTGCATTTATGGCGATTTTATTAATGTTCAAAGCGTAATAATTGCAATTTTAATACCTGATTGCTACAATGAAGAAATAATTGAGATATTGAGGTGAATAAATGTACGATACATTAATTATTGGCTCAGGTCCTGCTGGTATGACTGCGGGGCTTTATGCCGCTAGATCTAATTTGAAAGTTGGTATTATTGAACAAGGAGCCCCTGGTGGACAAATGAATAATACCTCAGAAATCGAAAATTACCCAGGATATGACCATATTTCAGGACCAGAATTGTCGATGAATATGCATGCGCCACTTGAAAAGTTTGGTGTTGAAAATATTTACGGTATTGTGAAATCTATCGAGGATGCTGGTGATGTGAAACGTGTCATTACTGAGGATACCAGCTATGAAGCAAAAACAATTATTTTAGCGACTGGTGCTAAATACCGCACTCTTGATGTACCTGGTGAAGAAGAATACACAAGCCGCGGCGTTTCTTACTGTGCTGTCTGTGACGGTGCTTTCTTCCGTAATCAAGATTTATTAGTTGTCGGTGGTGGGGATTCGGCAGTCGAAGAAGCTGTTTACCTCACACAATTTGCCAAATCTGTAACGATTATTCATCGCCGTGATGAATTGCGTGCTCAAAAGATTTTGCAAGATCGTGCTTTTGCTAACGACAAAATCAACTTTATCTGGGATTCTGTGGTCAAAGAAATCAAAGGAACTGATATTAAAGTCTCTGGTGTAACCGTTGAAAATGTTAAAACTGGTGAGCTTAGCGAACACGAATTTGGTGGTATTTTTATCTACGTTGGGGTTAACCCAGTAACAAGTATGGTAGCTGATCTTGGCATCACAGATGAAGCTGGTTGGGTGATAACAGATGAACGCATGATGACACCAAAAGCAGGCATTTTTGCCATTGGAGATGTTCGCCAAAAAGAACTTCGCCAAATCGCGACAGCTGTTGGCGACGGAGCTATTGCTGGACAAGGCGTTTACCAATATATTGAAAATATGACATAATCACATCACTAAAGTCTGAGATGAAAATCTTAGGCTTTTTTATTAGTTGTTAGATTTGTGAGAAAATGTGAAAATATTTTCAGAAAATCAGCTTTTTTTCAAATCTTTGAGCAAAACCTCACAAAGTTTTAGTCAGTCTGTCGTAATTGTGCTATAATATGGGGGATAAATTAACTTTGAGCTGGAGATAACAAAAAATTCTTGTGAGGCTGGTAATGTCTTAACAAGACTAATCAAGGCTCATATTTCTTAAAAAGGGGATACCACATGTATCAAGATGATAGTTTAACTCTCCATACAGATTTGTATCAAATCAATATGATGCAAGTTTACTTTAATCAAGGCATTCACAATAAGAATGCAGTTTTTGAAATCTTTTTCCGTAAAGAACCATTCGCCAATGGCTATGCCGTTTTTGCTGGTTTGCAACGTATGGTTGAATACCTTGAAAATCTTCGTTTTACAGAAACAGACATTGCTTATCTAGAAGATTTAGGTTATCCAGCTGATTTTATTGCTTATTTGAAAGACTTCAAATTGGAATTAACCATTCGTTCAGCTAAAGAAGGTGATTTGGTTTTTGCTAATGAACCAATCGTTCAAGTCGAAGGACCGCTTGCCCAATGTCAATTGGTTGAAACAGCTTTGCTTAACATTATTAATTTCCAAACATTGATTGCGACAAAAGCTGCTCGTATTCGCTCTGTCATTGAGGACGAGCCCTTGCTAGAATTCGGTAGTCGTCGTGCCCAAGAAATGGATGCAGCTATTTGGGGAACACGTGCAGCTATTATTGGTGGTGCAAATGCCACTTCAAATGTTCGCGCTGGTAAAATGTTTGACATCCCAGTATCAGGAACACATGCACACGCTTTAGTTCAAGCTTATGGCGATGATTACGAAGCATTCATGGCTTATGCCGGTACTCACAAAGATTGTGTTTTCTTAGTTGATACATACGATACTCTTCGTCTTGGTGTTCCAGCAGCTATTCGCGTTGCTAACGAATTAGGTGATAAGATTAATTTCCTTGGTGTTCGTATTGACTCAGGAGATATGGCTTATTTGTCTAAAAAAATTCGTAAACAGTTAGATGCTGCCGGCTATCCAAATGCTAAGATTTACGCTTCAAATGACTTGGATGAAAATACCATTCTCAACCTTAAAATGCAAAAGTCCAAAATTGATGTCTGGGGTGTTGGAACAAAATTAATCACAGCTTACGACCAACCAGCACTTGGTGCAGTTTATAAGATTGTATCTATGGAAGATGAAAATGGTGTCATGCAAGATACTATTAAGTTGTCAAATAACGCCGAAAAAGTCTCTACACCAGGTAAAAAACAAGTGTGGCGTATTACTAGTCGTGAAAGAAATAAAACAGAAGGTGACTACATCACTTTCACAGACACTGATGTTAATAAACTTGACGAAGTTTACATGTTTCACCCAACATACACTTATATCAATAAAATAGTAAGAGATTTTGAGGCTGTGCCACTTCTTGTTGATATTTTCGACAAAGGGAAATTAGTTTATAACTTACCATCTCTTTCCGAGATTCAAGAATATGCTCGTAAAGAATTTGACAAACTTTGGGATGAATATAAACGCCTGCTTAATCCACAAGATTACCCAGTTGATTTGTCACAAGAAGTTTGGCAAAACAAAATGAACCTTATTGACCGTATCCGAAAAGAAGCACAACAAAAAGGAGAAGTTAAATGACGTTACAAGAAAAAATCATTGCTGAATTAGGGGTTAAACCAAGTATTGACCCTAAAGAAGAAATTCGCGTATCAGTTGATTTTCTTAAAGATTATTTAAAAAAACATTCTTTCCTTAAAAGTTATGTTTTAGGGATTTCTGGTGGACAAGATTCAAGCTTGGCAGGACGTTTGGCACAAATTGCCGTAGAAGAACTACGTGCTGAAACTGGCGATGATAGCTACAAATTTGTTGCTGTACGTTTACCGTATGGCGTCCAAGCTGACGAAGAGGATGCTCAACGTGCTCTTAAATTCATCCAGCCAGATGTTAGCCTTGTCGTTAATATCAAAGAAGGTGTTGACGGACAGGTTCGTGAACTTGAAAAAGCTGGCATTGATGTTTCAGATTTCAATAAAGGAAATATCAAAGCACGCCAACGTATGATCACACAATATGCCGTTGCTGGAGCAAATAGCGGAGCTGTTATTGGTACTGACCACGCTGCTGAAAACATCACAGGCTTCTTCACTAAATTTGGTGACGGTGGTGCTGATGTTATTCCTCTTTATCGTTTAAACAAACGTCAAGGAAAACAATTGTTAGCAGAACTCGGTGCAGATCCTGCAATCTATGAAAAAATTCCAACAGCTGACTTGGAAGAAAATCGCCCAGGAATTGCAGACGAAGTTGCTTTAGGTGTCACATATAATGATATTGATGACTATCTTGAAGGTAAAACAGTTTCATCAGAAGCCAAAGAAAAAATTGAAAATTGGTGGCGTAAAACAGAACACAAACGTCACTTACCGATCACAGTATTTGATGATTTCTGGAAATAAAACAAAAGACCCGCTGGGTCTTTTTTCTTTGAAAAACAGTAGTCTGAAATTGTAGTTGTCACAAAAGGTTACATACTCTTGTAATTCCTTTAAAAATGTCAGAATTTTTTATCAAAAATTCTTGCAATCTCCTTAATAAGCGATATAATGGATATTAGTTAAGTATGGTTAAGTCAGAAAACATTACATGACTGTCAACCGATAATATAGGAGGAATTATGTCAGAATTATCATCAACATTTACCGAAAAACTCTTTGCTGATTTTCAAGCTGATAGCAAATTACGTGCTGTTGAAAATGCTGTAACTCACAATGGATTGTTAAAATCACTTGAAACACGTCAAAGTGAAATGGAAAACGATCACGCTTTTTCAATTGATTTGACAAAAGATAAGGTTGCCAACCAAAAAGCATCAGGTCGTTGCTGGATGTTTGCAGCACTCAATACTTTCCGTCATAAAATGATTTCAGATTTGAACTTGGAAAATTTTGAGCTTTCTCAAGCCCACACATTCTTCTGGGATAAATACGAAAAATCAAACTGGTTCTTAGAACAAGTTATCGCAACAGCAGATCAAGAACTCGGTAGTCGTAAAGTAAAATTCTTGCTTGATGTGCCACAACAAGACGGTGGACAATGGGATATGGTTGTTGCCCTTTTTGAAAAATACGGTGTCGTACCAAGAGCAGCATACCCAGAATCAATTTCATCAAGCAACAGCCGCGAATTGAACCAATACCTTAACAAATTATTGCGTCAAGACGCTCAAATTTTGCGTGAAGCTATTGCAGCTGGTGCTGATGACAAAGCTGTTCAAGCGAAAAAAGAAGCCCTTCTCCAAGAAGTCTTTAATTTCTTAGCAATCAATCTTGGTTTGCCACCACGCACGATTGACTTTGCTTACCGTGACAAAGATAACAATTATCATTCAGATAAAAACATCACACCACAAGAATTTTTCAAAAAATATGTTGGTTTAGACCTTTCAGAATACGTATCAGTTATCAATGCGCCAACAGCTGATAAACCTTACGGCAAATCTTACACTGTTGAAATGCTTGGTAATGTGGTTGGTAGCCGTGAAGTTCGTTACCTTAACCTTGATATGGAACGTTTCAAAGAATTGGCTATCGCTCAAATGCAAGCTGGTGAAACTGTTTGGTTTGGTTCTGATGTTGGCCAAATCTCAGACCGTCAAAAAGGTATCATGGCGACAAACGTTTATGATTTTGAAACAGCTATGGACATCAATTTCACTCAAGACAAAGCAGGACGTCTTGATTACAGCGAAAGTCTGATGACACACGCTATGGTGCTTACAGGTGTTGATTTGGACGAAAATGGCAAATCTCTTAAATGGAAAGTTGAAAATTCATGGGGAGATAAAGTTGGTAACAAAGGTTACTTTGTCGCTTCAGACGCTTGGATGGATGAATTTACTTACCAAATCGTTGTACGTAAAGAATTTTTGACAGCAGAAGAACGCGCAGCTTATGAAGCAGAACCAATCGTCCTTGCACCATGGGATCCAATGGGAGCTCTTGCAAGTAAATAAAAAGAATGACATCAGCTGTTTGGCTGATGTCATTTTGCATATAAGAATAAAATACTCCCTCCAGTTTTTGTACTGTCCTCAAAAATCTAGACAAATCATTGGTGAAAGAATTTAGTTCTGTATCCTTATCTTCTTGAACTAGTCGTTTGACTTGATAGTAATCAGTTGAACGGGATAAATCAAGAATTTTAAGCAAAGTTTCTAGAGAAAAGTGATCAATTAATTCTTGAATGATTTTTGTCGCTCTTTGAGCCTTGCTTCGCCCCATCTTTGGTGGGCTCCCTCTAGTTTTCTCAACAATAGTACCCCCATTTTTCTTATATTGTGCCAGCCACTTTGCCAGCTGACTATAATTGAGTAAGGCATAATCAAGAGCTAGTTGCTTTTGGGATTGACCTTTAAACAAAACTTTAGCAATCATTTCCTGCTTTAAGTCTGGAGAGTAATAGATATTTTTCCTTTTCTAGACGATACCTATTCCATACCGATCAATCAGTCGAAACATATATTTGATATAAGCCTTAACAATACTAAACTTTTCTGATAAGGAGTTAATCGACTCTCCATTTTGGCGTAACTCATAGAGTTGAACCTTATCTTCATAACTTAATGTCATACAAAAAGCACTCCAATCGTTAGATGTCGTGTCTAACGATCGGAGTGCAGGTCGTTCAGAGAGAGTTTTTTGTGCTAATCATTACTAGATTCTGTGCTACTATTATCTAAATTGTTGTCAGCTTCGTTTGATGATTCGGTTGAAGAACTATTTTCACTAGTAGATTCAGCGGTTGATGACTCTTCTTCAGAGGAAGTTGAACTTGAACCGTAGATGTTACTGTAAACGGAACTTGATGTTGATGAGTAAGTGTAGTTATTACTTGAACCACTTAGGTAAACATAGCTACCGCTAGTATAAACACCACTTGGTACGGTGAAGTCTTTACTGCCACTACCATATTTTTCATTTAGATAGCTTTGCATTGCTTTATAAACATCAGCTGCGACATTCAAACCATCACCATAAATTGGTGTCATCCTATCCTTATAACCTGTCCAAACTGCCATTGAGTATTGTGTGGTGTAACCAACAAAGAGTTCATCTGGAGCCATTGTACCAACAACGCTGTTGTAAATACCAGTTGATTCTTCAATTTCTTCTAATTCATCATCAGAATAGTTAGAAGTACCAGTCTTACCAGCTTGGTAAACACCAGAGATAGCAGCTTCAGTACCTGTACCGTAGGTTAAAACAGTTTTCAGCATTGATGTCATCATATATGCTGTTGTTTCTTTCATGGCACGTGTACCAGAAGAACTGTAAGTTTGAGTAGTACCATCATTAAACTCGATTTTATTAATATATTGAGGTTCGTAATAGATACCACCGTTGGCAAATGCCGCATAGGCAGCAGCCATTTTTTCACTACTTGCGCCATATTTTTCATCAGAATCACTAGTAGAACTTGAAATGGCATTTGAGTAGTAAAGTTGTGGGTAATAGATACCAAGCCCCTCAAGGAATTCTTTAGCAGCATCTAACCCAACAGCTTCAAGAGCCTTAACGGCAGGTACGTTACGTGATTGTTGAATCGCTGTTTGAATGGTCATTGTACCATAGTATTGACGGTCCCAGTTGTAAATCTGAGTAGAAGTGCCTGGCCAGTAATATTTACTATCGTTTGTCGTAGCTGCGGTACTTGTGTAAATACCATTTTCAATAGCAGGTGCATAATCAGTAATAGGTTTCATTGTAGAACCCCAGTCCCTATCTGTTAGAACAGATTGGTTTGTACCAAGTGAGACAGAAGTATCTTGGTTACGTGAGCCAAGTTGAGCAATAACATTACCGTTTGTCACATCAATGATAGTTGAGGCAACTTGAAGATCAGAATCTGGATAAGAGACATAATAATCAGTATTGTAAACATTCCAGAGATATTGTTGGACATCAGTATCAACGTTTGTATAGACTTTGAGTCCTGCTGAATAAATATCTTGACCTGTCTTATCGCTGACTTCTTCGATAACTTCCTTAATATAATTATCAAGGTAAGCATCATAACTTGAAGTCTCCGTGAGTGTTTGTAAGCCGTCTGTAACAGGAGTTGCTACTGCAGTATCGTATTCGCCTTTTGTAATGTTACCGTCCTCGTACATTTCTGCCAAAACGATATCACGACGACTTTGTGCTGCGTCTGGATTAGTATAAGGGTCATATTGACTAGGAGCTTGAGGAATTCCTGCAAGTAAGGCAAGTTGGGCAATGGACAAGTCTTTCAAATCTTTACCGTAGTAAGATTTAGCAGCGGTAAGCATACCGTAGTTACCATTTCCCATATATACCTTGTTAATGTAGAAAGTTAAAATTTCTTCCTTAGTATATTTGCGTTCCATTTGGAGAGCAAGCCAAGCTTCTTGAGCCTTACGTTTTAAGGTCTGGTCGGATTCACTCGTTGAGAAGTAAGCCAATTTAATCAGCTGTTGGTCAAGTGTGGATCCACCTTGGGTGCTCGAGCTAGTGAAGTTGTTAAAAGCAGCTCCAAGAATACGGTAAACATCAATACCACGGTGTTTGAAGAAACGTTTATCTTCAATAGAAGTAATGGCATTTACCAAATTCAAAGGAATATTATCAGCCGTAACACTTTCACGTTTTTCAGAACCAAGGTCCGCAATCAAATTGCCGCTTGAATCGTAAATTAAACTGGAGTTAGTAGATGATAACTTGCTTTCAGACAATTTTGGGGCACTACTTACATAGTAAGCAAAGAGAGAGCCACCAGCCAAAACAGCTGCAATGATAAGTGTTAGTCCTGCAATCAAGCCATATTTTAAGACTTTAAGAGCAGTTGTTTTTCTTGAAGAAGTAGTAGGATTAGTTTTCTTTTGTTTTCTTGTTATTTTCTTTTTAATTGTGATCACCGCCTAAAATTTTTTGATCAATAATATCTAAATAAGGAACTTGAGGTAGTGAACTTGTTGTCACTACATAACCATTTTTTCTGATATAATCAAGTGGCATGGATTTGGTGCCGAGATTGATTTGGTAAAAATCTACTAGAGCACTAGCAGGTAGAAAATAAGTTTCCTTAAGTGTCGAAAAATGAAGTAGAACAAAGCAGATGCCGTCTTGTTTTAAAACATTTGCCATGTGCTCAATCTGGTGAGCGTGGAAATTTTTTAATGGCATAGATGTCTTTTGCCGCGTTTCTTTGGCTTCAAAGTCGATATAGCGTCCTTTATAGACACCAGAATAATCGGTCGTGGAAGCTTGTCGAAAATACGCTTCTACAATTTTGGCACGGCTTCTTTTCGGATAATCAACTTTAACAATTTGAATCGGTGTTGGTTTTTTATGAATGACAGCAATATTACGAGACAAGTAATAATTATTGGTTTCATTAATTGCTGCTTCAAAACTCATCCCACGATTAGCAAAGTTAACTGTTGATTTTTTCACTTTTTTAGAAGCAGGAACTGCTTGTTTTCGAATAAGATGATGAGGGTAATTAACCATAGAACTCCTAACATTCATGCTTAAGTCAATATAAGCAATCTTATTATAACATATTTTTAGAAAGGAAACAGAATATGGCTGCAATTCTCGTGACGGGTTATAAGAGTTTTGAATTAGGAATCTTTCAAGATAAGGATGAGCGCATTAGTGTTATAAAAAAAGCTATCCGCCATGATTTGATTCGTTATTTTGAAGAAGGAATTGATTGGCTGATTTTTATGGGAAATCTTGGTTTTGAATATTGGGCTTTACAAGTTGCCAAGGAATTGCATGAAGAGTATGAGTTTAGCATAGCAACGATTTTTGCTTTTGAAAATCATGGTCAAAATTGGAATGAAGCTAACCAAGTAAAATTAGGTGAATTTAAGCAGGTTGATTTTGTCAAGTATACTTATAAAAGTTATGAAAATCCAAGTCAATTTAAAAACTATAATCAATTTTTAGTAGATAATACAGAAGGAGCCTATCTTTTTTACGATAGTGAAAATGAAACAAATTTAAAATATTTGTTACAAGTGATGCAAGAAAAAGAGGACTATCCGATTAATTTTCTGACCTTTGACCGTCTTAATGAATTCTTAGAAGAATGGTAATAAAATTTTAATAATGAAATAAAGGTAAATGCTTGATTTTTCATTAAATTTTCTGTAACATATACCTTGATATGATGATTTCATATTCTTACTTTTAACTAGAATAGTTTTGTTTGGAGAGATAGAATGGCAAGTATTATTTACAGTCCTAAGGACATTTTTGAACAAGAATTTAAAACCAGTATGCGTGGCTATGATAAGAAAGAAGTGGATGAATTCCTTGATGACATCATCAAGGATTATGAAAGTTATATTTCGCAGGTTCAAGAACTACGCGCTGAAAATGAAAAAATAAAACAACAACTCGCTTCAAAACCAAAATCAGCGCCAACACCATCTTATGTTGGTTCACATACGGTTAATGCAGAGCAACAAACACGCGTTGCTCAATCAGCAACAAATATTGATATTTTGAAACGTATTAGCCGATTGGAAAAAGAAGTATTTGGAAAACAAATCACTGAATAAACAGCCTAACTAACGACAGTTAGTAAGCTGTTTTGATTTTGTGTTTAACTTATTTTGGAAATTTGTCAAAGTGAGTTTATAAATTGCAATTTTTGGATAATCGCGTGGTATTTTTATACCATGAGGAAAGTCCATGCTAGCACTGGCTGTGATGCCGGTAGTGTTTGTGCTAGGTGAATCAATAAGCCTAGGGGCATCTTTTTTGATGTTACGGCGGGCAAAAAGGCTAAGTTCTTTATGGATATGTCTGAATAGCCCTGAAAGTGCCACAGTGACGTAGTTCTTAGGGAAACCTAAGAAGTGGAACGCGGTAAACCCCTCAAGCTAGCAACCCAAACTTTGGTAGGGGCATGGGATAGTTGGAATCCGAACAATCTATCCTGACTGGAAACAGTAGACAGATGATTATCGAAGGAGATAAGACCTAGTTATCTCTGGAACAAAACATGGCTTATAGAAAATTGCATATAGGTATATAGCTAGCTTAGGCTAGCTTTTATTTTTGGTTGTATTTTAATACTAGATATTGGCTAATAATGGTGTTTGAAAATTAATTGATTTTTACTAGCTTAAAGCCAGTAAAACGTGTTAAACTTATAGATAAGAATTTGATGAAATAGGAATTAATGAATGAAAAAAACGTTTAATTTAGTAGCGACAGCGGCAGCAGGACTTGAAGCGGTTGTAGGGCGTGAAATCCGTGATTTAGGCATTGACTGCCAAGTCGAAAATGGAAAAGTCCGCTTTCAAGGAGATGTTAGAACGATTGCGACAACCAACCTTTGGTTACGTGCAGCTGACCGTATTAAAATTGTAGTCGGTGAATTTCCGGCTCGTACTTTTGAGGAGTTATTTCAAGGTGTTTACAAATTAAATTGGGAAAATTATTTACCACTTGGTGCTAAGTTTCCAATTTCAAAGGCAAAATGTGTGAAATCTAAACTACATAATGAGCCAAGTGTTCAAGCTATTAGTAAAAAAGCTGTTGTTAAAAAACTGCAAAAAGTTTATCATCGTCCAGAAGGTATTCCACTGCAAGAAAGTGGGGCAGAGTTTAGAATAGAAGTTTCCATTTTAAAAGATAAAGCAACAGTTATGATTGATACAACAGGAGCAAGTCTTTTCAAACGCGGTTACCGTGTGGAAAAAGGTGGGGCACCGATTAAGGAAAATATGGCAGCAGCAATTATTGAGTTGTCAAACTGGTATCCAGATAAACCTTTTATCGACCCAACATGTGGTTCGGGAACCTTCTGTATCGAGGCGGCTATGATTGGCATGAACATTGCGCCAGGCTTTAATCGTGACTTTGCTTTTGAGGAATGGAATTGGGTTGACGCCGATTTGGTTCAACAAGTTCGTGATGAAGCTGAAGAAAAAGCTAATTATGACATTGAACTTGATATTTCTGGATTTGATATTGACGGACGCATGATTGACATTGCGAAAAAGAATGCTGAGGAAGCTGGACTTGCAGATGTCATCAAATTGAAACAAATGCGACTTCAAGATTTAAAAACTGATAAAATCAACGGTGTTATCGTGTCTAACCCCCCTTATGGTGAACGATTGCTGGATGACAAAGCTGTGGACATCTTGTATAATGAAATGGGACAGACTTTTGCTCCGCTAAAAACATGGAGTAAATTTATCCTAACAAGTGATGAACAATTTGAACAAAACTATGGTTCACAGGCTGATAAAAAACGTAAACTGTACAACGGTACACTAAGAGTTGATTTGTACCAATTCTATGGCGAACGTGTTAAACGTTTAGTTACCACGCCAACACAAGAAAAGTAAAATACGGCGTTAAACAGCCTAATAAAAAAGACAATCTGATTTAGAGAGGTGAACAAGCGTGTCAGACAAGAAAGAATTGCCGTCTTCTGAAGAACAAGAAGGACTTAATTTAGAAGATGTAAAAAATATGACCATTGGAGAAGCTGTTCGGAAAGATTCTGAGTTAAAAGCTGGAGTGACTGAGTCTGACGGTGTTTTGGATAAATACATTAAACAACACCGAGACGAAGTGACATCACAAAAGTTTGAGGCTAAATTATCTGACTTTGACAATTTAGATACCAAAGCTTTGGACAATTTCATTAAGAAACAACGTGCAGAATTGGTCAACAGCGGGCTTGTTGGTGAGTCTGCTTTGAAAGAAAATGAAGCTACGCCTAAAGCTGTTGATTTTGAAGCAGAAAAAGTTGAGGACACTCAAGAGACTTCGCAAGAAGTACCAGTATCAGAAGATGTAGCATCTGAAAACGACTCAACAATTCAGCAAGAAAATGTTAGTATTGAAATACCAAATGCTGATTCAGCAGTTTCAGAGCCAACTCCAGAAGCTGCATCAGCTGTGGTTGCTGATGACAAAAACAGTGAAGCTATTGCTCTTGAAACGGCAGATGAGCAACCAACTTATAAAAATAAACGTGTGATTATTGGTGGCTTGGCGGTTCTTGTTGTCGCTATTTTTGCTGTGGCTTACGGTTTGAATTATACTAAAGAACCAAGCACGAGTGTTGCTAGCTCATCAACATCTACAACTAAGAAATCAACATCATCTAGTTCGTCTGCAGTAGCTAAAAAGGCGAAAAGGGCATTCGACGATGCCTATGCAGCCTTCTTTACAGATGATACTAAAACAAAATTGAAAAATAGTGAATTTGACAATATTTCATCATTAAAAGAAAAACTTGATGACTTGAAAGACACAGATTACTATGACGATGCTAAGAAAGAATACGATACTTTGGCAGCTCAAATTACAGCTATCCAAACAATCAATGCCTTATTTGAATCAAATGTTATTGTAAATGGTGAAAAAGCTTCAGCAACTGTAAAATCTGATGCTAACTTTGATAATTTATCAAGTGACCTTTTGAATACAGGCAATGCTAATCTAGATACATTGTTGCAATCAGCGATTACTGATGGTAAGAATCAGTTAGCTGCTTTGGCATCATCAAGCAGTCAAGAAGCAAGTGCAAGTATCTCAAGCCAAACAGAAAGTGCAACTCAATCATCATCTGATACGTCAACAACACCAACTGTCTCTGGAGCTAGTGGATATGGTATCACATCTTATGATGCTTCTACACTTCAACGTAGCTTGAGCCGTGTTCCTTATAGTGATTCAGCGATTGCGGATTCAAGCAATTCTGCTTGGACATTTGCGGACGGTGTACTTGATAAAATTGTGGCAACATCTCAATCACGTGGTTACTTCTCAGAAAATGATTACATTCTTGAAAAAGTTAATATCATTAATGGAAATGGTTACTACAATATGTTCAAGGCTGACGGAACATACCTTTTCTCAATTAACTGTAAAACAGGTTACTTTGTTGGGAATGCTTCTGGTAATTCGGATGCACTTGATTATTAAAAACAAAATGCTCTCTCCTTACGGAGGGCATTTTTTATTTGATAAATAAAAGTAATGAAAACTGATTGAAAAAAGTTTCAAAAAATTGACAGAAAATATTGTAAGCGCTATAATCAAGTTAACTTAAAGATAAGGGGTGATATTATGGTAAAAGTCGCTATTGTTACAGGTGCAGGCCAAGGAATTGGCTTTGCTATTGCAAAACGTCTGCATGCCGATGGTTTTAAGGTGGGAATCCTTGATTACAATCAAGAAACAGCTGAAAAGGCTGTTCAGGAAATTTCTCCAACAGATGCCTTTGCTGTGGTTGCAGATGTGTCAAAACGTGACGAAGTAGCAAAAGCTTTCGCAAAAGTTGTTGAACACTTTGGAGATTTATCAGTTGTGGTTAATAACGCTGGCGTAGCTCCAACGACACCTTTGGATACGATTACTGAGGAAGTGTTTGAACGTACTTTTGCCATTAATGTCGGAGGTACGATTTGGGGAGCCCAAGCAGCTTTGGCAGAGTTCAAAAAATTAGGACACGGTGGTAAGATTATTAATGCAACTTCACAAGCAGGTGTTGTTGGTAATCCTAACTTGACTGTTTACGGTGGTAGTAAATTTGCGGTGCGTGGCATCACACAAACCTTAGCACGTGATTTAGCTAAGGATGGCATTACAGTAAATGCTTACGCACCTGGAATTGTTAAAACACCAATGATGTTTGACATTGCGCATGAAGTCGGTAAAAATGCTGGTAAAGATGATGAATGGGGAATGCAAACTTTTGCAAAGGACATCACTTTAAAACGTTTGTCAGAACCAGAAGACGTTGCAAAAGCTGTTAGCTTTTTAGCAGGACCTGATTCCGATTACATTACAGGTCAAACAATCATTGTTGATGGCGGTATGCAGTTCCATTAATCAATGAATAAAAGGCAAGGAGAAGTGCTTCTCTTTGCCTTTTGTTATTAAAAAAGCCAGCTAAGCTGACTTTAATATTTAGATGACATGACGTTCAAATGGGTCGTCTGAAATACCGTCTTTTAAGATTAATTTTGCCCATTCTTTAGCGGTAAAAAGGCTATGGTCTTTATAGTTGCCGCAAGATTCAATGGTTGTTCCTGGAACATCTTCCCATGATGTTACGTTGGCAATTTCTTCTAAACTTGATTTGATAACTTTGGCGATTTCAGTTGTATTGTGTTTCCCCCACATAATCAAATGGAAACCAGTACGGCAACCAAACGGAGAGCAGTCAATCATTCCGTCAATTCGTTCACGAATAAGTTTAGCAAGCAAGTGTTCGATAGTATGTAAACCAGCTGTTGGAATAGCATTTTCGTTAGGTTGCACAAAACGAATATCAAAGTTTGAAATAACATCGCCTAGAGGTCCAGCTTCTTCTGAAATAAGGCGGACGTAAGGGGCTTTAACGATAGTGTGGTCAAGTTCAAAACTTTCCACAGTAACTTCTTTTTTAGACATAGTACACTCCTTTTTTGTTCCTTGTAAATATCATAACACAAATTTTAGTAAAACGCTTTACAATTTTAAATTGTGAAAAAGCTTATTTTATGATAAACTTAAAAGTAGCTTTCTATAGATGAAATCTAAAATTTTTATTGAGGTAAAAACATGCCAAATATTATTATCTTGATTGTTTTTGCCCTCATTGGTTTGATAGTTGGTTATGCGCTGATTTCAGTTAGACTTAAGTCTGCGAAAGAAGTGGCAGAACTCACTCTTTTAAATGCAGAACAAGACGCTGTTAATCTACGTGGTCAAGCGGAGTTAGAAGCTGAGCAAATCAGAAAAACAGCCGAACGAGAAAGTAAATCATATCGTAAAGAATTACTAATCGAGGCAAAAGAAGAGGCTAGAAAATATCGTGAAGAGATTGAAAAAGAATTTAAATCTGAAAGGCAAGAGTTAAAACAAATGGAAACTCGTTTGACAGAACGAGCTTCTTCTCTTGACCGCAAGGATGAAAACCTAACCAGCAAGGAAAAAGTGTTGGATAGTAAAGAACAAAGTCTAACCGATAAATCTAGACACATTAATGAGCGTGAAAAACAAATCGGAGAACTAGAAGAACAGAAAAAAGCAGAACTTGAACGCGTAGCGCTCATGACGATTGCTGAAGCGCGTGAAATTATTTTAACGGAAACAGAAACTAATTTGACGCACGAAATTGCTACTCGTATCAAAGATGCTGAACGTGAAGTCCGAGATAAATCTAGCAAACTTGCTAAGAATATTCTCGCGCAAGCTATGCAACGTATGGCAGGTGAATATGTTACTGAACAAACTATTACAACAGTTCACTTACCAGACGATAGCATGAAAGGTCGTATCATTGGACGTGAAGGACGTAATATCCGCACACTTGAAAGTTTGACAGGAATTGACGTTATCATTGATGATACCCCTGAAGTTGTTGTTCTTTCAGGATTTGATCCGATTCGTCGTGAAATCGCTCGAATGACTTTGGAAGCTTTGATTCAGGACGGACGTATTCACCCAGCTCGTATCGAGGAATTGGTTGAAAAAAATCGTTTGGAAATGGATAACCGTATTCGTGAATATGGTGAGGCTGCTGCATTTGAAATTGGAGCCCTTAACTTGCACCCTGATTTGATTAAAATCATGGGACGCCTGCAATTTAGAACATCATACGGTCAAAACGTCTTACGTCATTCTGTCGAAGTTGGTAAGATGGCAGGTATTCTCGCAGGGGAACTTGGAGAAAACGTAACACTTGCTCGTCGTGCCGGTTTCTTGCATGATATGGGGAAAGCCGTTGACCGTGAGGTTGAGGGAAGCCACGTTGAAATCGGAACGGAACTTGCTCATAAATACAAGGAAAATCCGATTGTCGTTAATGCCATTGCTAGTCACCACGGTGATGTAGAACCGGAAAGTGTTATCGCTGTGATTGTTGCAGCTGCAGATGCGCTTAGCTCAGCTCGTCCAGGTGCTCGTAACGAATCAATGGAAAATTACATCAAACGCCTTCGTGATTTGGAAGAAATTGCCACAAGCTTTGAAGGTGTCCAAAATAGCTATGCTTTGCAAGCAGGACGTGAAATTCGCATTATGGTGCAACCAACTAAAGTTTCTGATGATGAGGTAACAATCTTAGCTCACAAAGTTCGTGAAAAAATTGAAGGTAATCTTGATTACCCGGGTAACATTAAAGTTACCGTTATTCGTGAACTTCGTGCAGTTGATTATGCAAAATAAAACAATTTTTAAAGGAGGTGCTAATCTTAGCACTTCTTTTTTAATCGATATTTATTTACTAAGAAATAGTTGCTGAAATTACTAGAACTTAAGTAGAATGTCTAACTAAGATTTAAACAGCATTTTTTATGCGGAAAGAGCCACGGAAGCTTTTAAAATTCCTTGAAAAATGGCTATGTTTTTGATACACTAGTTTGTAGTCTAATTGATAAAAAGCAAGTCTTAACTTGTAGTCTATAATAAGGAGAGTGGCATGACCGAACGTGGTTTGTTAATTGTTTTCTCAGGACCTTCTGGGGTTGGTAAGGGAACAGTTCGCCAAGAAATTTTTTCAACACCGGATCATAAATTTGAATATTCCGTTTCTATGACAACACGCCAAAAACGGCCAGGAGAAGTCGATGGCGTTGATTATTTCTTCCGAACTCGTGAAGAATTTGAGGAGCTTATTAAAAATGGTCAAATGTTGGAATATGCTGAATACGTAGGAAACTACTATGGCACACCACTGACTTATGTTAATGAAACTCTTGATAAGGGGATTGACGTGTTCCTTGAAATCGAAGTGCAAGGAGCGCTTCAAGTTAAGAAGAAAGTTCCAGATGGGGTGTTTATTTTCTTAACGCCACCTGATTTGGACGAATTAAAAGATCGTTTGGTAGGACGTGGTACAGATAGCGAGGAAGTTATCCGCCAACGTATCGAACGTGCTAAAGAAGAAATCGCTTTGATGCGTGAGTATGATTATGCTGTTGTTAACGATGAAGTGCCTTTGGCAGCTGAACGCGTTAAGCGCATTATCGAGGCAGAACATTTCCGTGTTGATCGTGTTATCGGACGATATAACGACATGATTAAAGATATTGATTAAAAAAGAGAAAAGAGAAAAAACTATGATGTTAAAACCTTCTATCGATACTTTGCTTGATAAAGTACCTTCAAAATATTCACTTTGCATTCTTCAAGCCAAACGTGCTCACGAACTTGAAGCAGGTGCTAAACCAACTCAAGAATTCAAATCTGTAAAAGCAACTTTACAAGCACTTGAAGAAATTGAGTCTGGTAATGTTGTGATTCACCCAGACCCAGAAGCTAAACGCACAGCTGTTCTTGCTCGTATCGAAGCAGAACGTCTAGTTAAAGAAGAAGAAGAACGTAAAATCAAAGAACAAATCGCTAAAGAAAAAGAAGAAGGAGAAAAAATCTAAGGTGTTTTATCTTAGATTTTTCTTGTAATAAATCATTGTGATAAGCTAGACAAACATTGGTCGCTATCATGATTATTCTTCTTTTTCATGAATAGCTAAGGACTAGATAGAAAGGAAATTTATGGTAAAAATTGCTCAGGTCATCGTTGATGTCCCACTTATGCAAACAGATAAACCTTTCTCTTACATCATTCCGAAAGATGTTGAAGACCAAGTGACCATCGGCTCACGAGTTCATGTACCTTTTGGACGTGGTAATCGGCTTTTGCAAGGCTTTGTTGTCGGTTTTTCTGATACTTTTGATAATACTGTGACTGACTTAAAAGCTATTAGTGAAGTTTTGGATTTTGAGCCTGTGTTGAATGCAGAACAGCTAGAATTGGCAGAGCAGATGCGTCATACCGTGTTTTCTTATAAAATTTCCATTCTGAAATCGATGATTCCTAATCTGCTGAATTCGCAGTATGATAAACGTTTAACGCCTACAGAAAGCTTATCTAGCGAAGAACGTTTGGCATTGTTTGGTGAGAAAGAGAGCCGACTTTATTCGTCATTCACTGAGGAAGAAGCGAAAAAAGTCGCTCGCTTGGTTCAAGCAGGAAAAATTACCGTTGATTATTTAGCTAAAGATAAGAAAAATATCAAAACGGAAAAATATTATTACATTCAAGCTGAAAAAATGGCTGCCGCAGACTTCTCCAATCGTGCTAAAAAAAGATTGGAATTACGTGATTATTTGTTAGAGCACCCTGAAGAAGGAAGAATGTCAGATTTGCATCATCTTTTTTCACGTGATGTTGTCAAATTTTTTGTGGATAATCAGTTGATAACTGTTCTTGAAAGAGAGAAAAAACGTTCAGACGCTTATTTTGATGTAGCAACAACAGATTTTCTTGATTTAAATGCTGAACAAGCGGCTGTCGTTGAACAAGTAACTAGCCAAATTGCTCAGGAAAGTAATCCGTTTTTACTGGAAGGTGTGACAGGTTCAGGAAAAACTGAAGTTTATCTGCATATCATTGACAAGGTTTTGAAACTCGGTAAAACAGCCATTGTCTTGGTGCCTGAAATTTCTTTGACACCACAAATGACCAATCGTTTTATTTCACGTTTCGGCAAGCAAGTGGCTATCATGCACTCTGCTTTGTCAGACGGTGAAAAGTTTGACGAATGGCGAAAAATCAAGTCTGGACAAGCACGTGTCGTTGTTGGGGCACGCTCTGCCATTTTTGTTCCTATTGAAAATATTGGTGCCATTATCATTGACGAGGAACATGAGGCGACTTACAAGCAAGAATCCAATCCGCGCTACCATGCGCGTGATGTGGCTTTGCTTCGTGCTAAATACCATAAAGCTGTGTTGTTAATGGGCTCTGCAACACCAAGTATCGAAAGCCGTGCTCGGGCTAGTCGTGGTGTTTACCAATTCCTACAATTGACACATCGTGCTAATCCTATGGCAAAGATTCCAAAAGTTGAAATTGTCGATTTTCGCGATTATGTTGGGCAGCAAGAGGTTAGCAACTTTACTCCGTATCTCTTAGAAAAAATTGCTGATCGCTTAGAAAAAAATGAGCAAGTCGTGCTCATGCTCAATCGTCGTGGTTACTCTAGTTTTATCATGTGCCGTGATTGTGGCTATGTTGATGAATGCCCAAATTGCGACATTTCCTTGACGCTGCATATGGATACCAAAACCATGAATTGTCATTATTGTGGTTTTGAAAAATCCATTCCACACACTTGTCCGAATTGTCATAGCCGTAGTATTCGGTATTATGGAACAGGAACACAGAAGGCTTATGATGAACTCGTGGAAGTTTTTCCACAAGCTCGTATTTTACGAATGGACGTTGATACCACACGTCAAAAAGGGGCTCATCAACGTATTTTGGATAAGTTTGGCAACCATGAAGCCGATATTTTACTTGGCACACAAATGATTGCTAAGGGACTTGATTTCCCAAATGTTACTTTGGTAGGAGTTTTAAATGCGGATACGTCTTTAAATTTACCTGATTTTCGTTCTTCTGAACGCACATTCCAATTGTTGACACAAGTTGCAGGGCGTGCAGGACGTGCAGAAAAAGAAGGTGAGGTTCTTATCCAGACTTACAATCCACAGCACTATGCTATTCAACTAGCACAAAAGCAAGACTACGAGGCATTTTACGCTTATGAAATGGGAATCCGTAGGCAATTAGCTTACCCGCCTTATTATTTCACGGTCGGATTGACCTTATCACATAAAGATGAGCAGACCGTTGTCCGTAAATCATTTGAACTCTTGCAATTATTGCGCCAGCAATTATCAGATAAAATCAAAATTCTCGGTCCGACACCAAAACCGATTGCCAGAACGCATAATCTTTATCATTATCAAATTATCGTTAAATATCGCTTTGAGGACAATTTAGAGAATGTCTTGAACCAGATTTTAGATTTGACACAATTACCAGAAAATAAAGATTTACGCTTAGTCGTTGACTATGAGCCACAAAATTTCATGTAGCGGATGACTATGCTATAATAGAGAAAATTTAAGTAAGAAAATCCTTTGAGAGGAACTGAAATGACAAAATTAATTTTTATGGGAACACCTGATTTTTCAGCGGCTGTTCTAAAAGGTTTGCTAGATGATAGCAACTATGACGTCCTAGCGGTGGTAACGCAACCTGACCGTGCTGTTGGACGCAAAAAAGAAATCAAAATGACACCTGTTAAGGAAGTTGCATTAGCGCACAATTTACCAGTTTATCAACCTGAAAAAATGTCTGGTTCAGAAGAAATGGCAGAGCTGATGACTTTGGGTGCTGATGGCATTGTGACAGCTGCGTTTGGTCAATTTTTACCAACCAAATTGCTTGATTCTGTTGATTTTGCGGTCAATGTTCATGCTTCGCTTCTTCCCAAATACCGTGGCGGTGCACCAATTCACTATGCAATCATTAACGGAGAAGAAGAAGCTGGCGTGACAATCATGGAAATGGTTAAGAAAATGGATGCTGGTGATATGATTGCCAAGGCTTCAACACCGATTACTGACGATGATAATGTTGGAACAATGTTTGAAAAATTGGCTGTTATTGGACGTGATTTGTTGTTAAAAACATTACCAGATTACATTGCAGGCAATATTAAACCAGAACCGCAAGACGAAAGTAAAGCCACTTTCTCACCAAATATTACACCAGAAGAAGAACGCATTGACTGGAATAAATCAGCACGTGATGTCTTTAATCACATTCGTGGCTTGTACCCATGGCCAGTAGCTCATACCCTTCTTGACGGCAAACGTTTCAAGATTTATGAAGCTACTTTAGCTGAAGGTCACGGAAAACCAGGTGAAATTATCGAAAAAGGTAAGAAATCACTTGTCGTAGCAACAGGTGACGGGGCAATTTCGCTTAAAACAGTGCAACCAGCTGGGAAGCCACGCATGAACATTGTTGATTTCCTTAATGGTGTAGGACGTAAGCTCGAAGTAGGTGACCTTATTGGCGAATGATTGGAAAAATCAGGCACGTGGTTTAGCGCTTCTTGTCCTTGAAAATGTCTTTGAAGACGGAGCTTATTCTAATATTGCTCTTAATCAAGAATTAAGCCATACGACATTATTGCCAAAAGATAAGTCTTTAGTGACAGAAATCGTTTATGGAACAGTTGCACGAAAAATTACCTTAGAATGGTATCTTGCTCATTACATTAAAGACCGTGATAAGTTAGATTTTTGGGTTTATTACCTATTAATGTTGAGCCTTTATCAGCTCTTGTATCTTGATAAAATTCCTGCCCACGCTGTGGTAAATGACGCGGTTAACATTGCTAAAAATCGTGGTAACAAAAAAGGTGCAGAAAAATTTGTCAACGCTGTTCTAAGACGTTTTACCAAGGAAGAATTACCAAATCCTGAAACGATTAAACGTAAGAATAAACGTTACTCTGTTCTTTATTCATTGCCAGTTTGGTTAGTCAAAAAATTAATTGATCAATTCGGCGAAGAACGCGCGGTAGCTATTATGCAAAGCCTTTTTGTCCGCAATAAGGCAAGTATTCGTGTGACAAATCTTGATAAATTAGCTGAGATTAAAGCTGCGACTGGTGCAGAGCAATCTATCTTATCGCCAGTTGGTTTGGTGAAAACATCAGGACATTTTGCTGGGACAGATTATTTTGCTAATGGTAATATCACAATTCAAGATGAATCTAGTCAACTAGTTGCTCCAACGCTCAATATTCAAGGAAATGAAGACATTTTAGATGCCTGCGCTGCCCCAGGTGGCAAGACAACTCATATGGCTTCGTATTTAAAAGAAGGACACATCACAGCGCTCGATTTATATGACCATAAATTAACGCTTGTCATGGATAATGCCAAGCGTCTGCATGTCGCTGATAAAATCAGCACACAAAAAATGGACGCCACAACCGTTCATGAGCATTTTGCACCAGATTCTTTTGATAAGATTTTGGTAGATGCCCCTTGCTCAGGAATCGGCTTAATCCGCCGTAAACCGGACATTAAGTACAATAAAGAAAATCAAGATTTCTCAGCTCTGCAAGAAATTCAACTGCAAATACTTGATAGCGTTTGTCAAACGTTGCGTAAAGGTGGTATAATAACTTATAGCACTTGTACAATTTTTGATGAGGAAAATTTTCAAGTTATTCATAAATTTTTAGAAACTCATCCAAATTTTGAACAAGTAAAACTGAGTCATACGCAAGAAGATATTGTTAGAGATGGATGTATCACAATTACCCCAGAACAATATCAGACAGACGGGTTCTTTATAGGACAAGTCAAACGTATCTTGTAATCTCAAGGAGGAAACTGACACAGTCAGAAGAAAAACTATGAAAATTTCACTTGTAACTGATATCGGACAAAAACGTTCAAACAATCAGGATTTTATTAACAAATTTGATAATAAAAACGGCATTACTTTGGTTATTTTAGCAGATGGCATGGGTGGTCATCGTGCAGGAAATATTGCTAGCGAAATGACTGTTACAGATCTTGGACGTGAGTGGATTAATACCGATTACACTGAGTTAAGTCAGATTCGTGATTGGCTTTTAGTGACATTAGAAGCTGAAAATCGCAAAGTCTATGAACTCGGTCAAACTGATGAGTATAAAGGTATGGGAACAACAGTAGAAGCCTTGGCAATTGTTGATAACAATGTCATCTATGCTCACGTTGGGGATTCACGCATTGGTTTGCTCCACCAAGGAGAATACCAATTGTTGACAAGTGATCACTCTTTAGTTAATGAACTGGTAAAAGCTGGTCAGTTGACTGAAGAGGAAGCTGCAAATCATCCTCAAAAAAATATCATTACACAGTCTATTGGACAAGCAAATCCTGTTGAGCCAGATTTAGGTGTTCAGGTACTTGAAGAAAATGACTATCTCATTATTAACAGTGATGGTTTAACTAATATGATTACCAATGACGAAATTGTTAGCATTTTAAGTCAAGATAAAAATCTTGATGACAAGAACAATGAATTGGTTACTCTTGCTAACGAACGTGGAGGTCTTGATAACATTACCATTGCTTTAATCCACGCCGAAAGTGAGGAAGCTTAATGATTCAGATTGGCAAATTATTTGCTGGTCGTTATCGGATCCTCAAATCTATCGGACGGGGTGGAATGGCAGATGTTTATCTGGCAAAAGATCTCATTCTTGATAATGAAGAAGTGGCCATTAAGGTGCTTCGGACGAATTATCAGACTGATCAAATTGCCGTAGCGCGTTTCCAACGGGAAGCGCGTGCCATGGCAGAACTGAACCATCCAAATATCGTCTCGATTCGTGATATTGGAGAAGAAGACGGACAGCAATTCTTAGTAATGGAATATGTTGATGGATCGGACTTGAAAAAATACATTCAAGATCATGCTCCGCTTTCTAATAATGAAGTTGTTAGAATCATGGAAGAAGTCTTATCTGCGATGACTTTGGCGCATCAACAAGGGATTGTTCACCGTGATTTAAAACCACAAAATATCTTATTAACCAAAGATGGAACTGTTAAAGTTACTGACTTTGGTATCGCCGTAGCCTTTGCCGAAACAAGTTTAACGCAAACCAATTCAATGCTAGGTAGTGTGCATTATTTATCGCCTGAACAAGCACGTGGTTCAAAAGCGACTGTTCAAAGTGATATTTACGCTATGGGGATTATGTTGTTTGAAATGTTAACAGGTCACATCCCATATGATGGTGATTCAGCTGTTACCATTGCGCTTCAACATTTCCAAAAACCACTTCCTTCCATCATTGATGAGAATAAGAATGTTCCACAAGCACTAGAAAATGTTGTTATCAAGGCGACTGCAAAACGTTTAAGTGACCGTTATGCATCAACTTTTGAAATGAGTCGTGATTTGATGACGGCACTTTCTTACAACCGTAGCCGTGAACCTAAACTTGTTTTTGAAGATACTGAAAATACAAAGACACTTCCAAAGGTAACAACATCAACATCTGTTCCTTCAACGACAGAACAACTCTTGAAGAAACAAAAAGCAGCTAAAGAAGATAAAGTAGCAACAGAAAACCAAGCGACTAAAGCTAAAACAAAGAAGAAAAAATCACGTCGTATGTTCGGCACGTTAATGAAAATCTTTTTTGCAGTTGTGATTGTAGCTATTGCTATCTTTACTTACTTGACGTTGACCTCCCCATCAACCGTGAGTGTTCCAGATGTTGCTGGCTCTAGTTTATCAGAAGCAAAAACAACGATAAAATCATCAGGTCTTAAAGTTGGAACCGTTCATAAAGTATCAAGTGATACCGTTGAGAGTGGTTACGTTATTAAGACAAGTCCAACTGCTGGTTCATCGAAAAAAGAAGGGTCATCAATTGATATTTACGTATCAAAAGGCTCATCAGGATTCAAGATAAAAGACTATACAGGTCAAGATTATCAAACAGCCGTTAAAGATTTGGTTAATAATTACGGTGTTTCAGAGTCGCAAATTGAGATTGAAGAAGTCTCAACGTCAGACTATGACGAAGGTGTTATCATCAGTCAAACGCCTAGTGAAGGTGAAACCTTTAAGGTAAGTGGTGATGATAAGATTACCTTTAAAGTAGCCACAGAAAGTACAGTGACAATGCCGAATTTGACAGGCTATACTTATTCAGAAGCTATTGCTGCCTTAACAGCTCTAGGCGTGTCAAGTTCACATATTACGGTTTATCAAGCCGACCCAAATTCTTCTACGGGTTATGTGCAAGTAAGCTCACCATCTTCAACAGCAACTATCACTGCTCAAACACCTTACTATGGTGAAACGTTAAGTGGTAACGTGATACTTTACCTAGCAGCTGATGAAGAAGAAAGCTCACAGGCGCCATCGTCATCAAGTTCAGAACCCTCTGAATCAAAAGAATCAAGTTCATCAAGCAGCAGTACGGATGATAGTAGCTCATCAACAGAATCAAGTAATGAACAATAACTTAAAAGTCCAGGATAACTTCCTGGGCTTTTAAGTTAGAAACCTGCATTTTTGGCAGCTTTTTGGTAAAATACAGAAAAAGAAAGGGTATGATATGAGGAAAGTTCAGTTTTTTGTCATCGTAGAAACGATTTTGCTTGTGATGGGTTTGATGACTATCATGGCAAATAATCTATCAAGTTTTATTCTTATTCTTGTTTTGATTTTGTTGGCGCTACGATTTTATGATCAAGATAAACGGAATAATTTTTTATTGACCATTGGTCTTGTTCTTTTATTTTTAATTTTTATGCTTAATCCTTATATTATCATGGCGGTAGTATTAGGCGTTGTTTACGTTGTTATCAACCATTTTTCACAAGTTAAGAAAAAAAATCGCTATGCTTTGGTACGTTTTCGTGAGGAAGAATTAAAGGCAAAGCCTGTCCGTAATCAATGGATTGGAATGGATACGCACGATAGTGATTTTTATGCGTTTGATGATATTAATATTATCCGTTTGACAGGAAGTGATACGATTGATTTAAGCAATGTCATTGTAACTGGAAAGGATAATGTCGTTGTCATTCGAAAAGTTTTTGGCCCAACAAAAATTTTGGTGCCTATTGATGTTGCCGTGAAATTAGATGTTAGTGCGATTTACGGTAGCGTTCGGTACTTTGATTTTGAAGAATATGATTTACGTAATGAATCGTTAAAATTATGGCATAGTGAAGACGAAGAGTATTTAAAAGCAGTGAAAATTATCGTTAGTACGCTTGCTGGAGATGTTGAGGTGGTGCGCAAATGAAAAAACATCATTTTATATTATTTATTCTTTATGCGAGTATTATTATCATCTCAATCGTTATCGTTGTTTTGGATAGTTTAAATCTGCATCTGAAAAATCTTATCACAGATTTTTGGATGGGAGAACAATTTGTCTTTTCAATTGTCTTTTTGATTCTAGCAGTAACGATTTTATTGCTTTTGCTTTGGGTTATTTTAGATGATAACAGCAAACGTGGCATCAACCAAAACTTACGCCGTATTTTGAATAATCAGCCTATCACTCTAGACGAAGATACAGAAATCAATACGAATTTATCGCGTTTGTCTAAAAAAATGACGCATTTGACAAATAGCTTGCAAAATACAGAAAATAGTCGCATTCTAAACAGTCAAGAAATTGTTGAGCAAGAACGAAAACGAATTGCGCGTGACTTGCATGACACGGTTAGTCAAGAATTATTCGCTTCTTCGATGATCCTTTCAGGCGTGTCTGCTAATCTTGACCAAATTGAAAAAGAGCAATTAGAATTTCAATTGACGGCTGTTGAAAGCATGCTACAAAATGCTCAAAAAGATTTGCGAATTTTGCTATTGCATTTACGACCAACAGAATTAGAAAATAAAACCCTTTCAGAAGGTTTTGATATCCTCTTGAAAGAATTGACAGATAAGAGTAGTATAGAGGTTGTTTATAAGAAAAATATCGGTCAACTACCTAAGAAAATAGAGGATAACGTTTTTCGAATTGCACAAGAATTCATTAGTAATACCCTTAAACACGCTAAAGCTAGTTGTTTAGAGGTTTATCTAAATCAAACAGAAACCGAGCTGCAGCTTAAAATGGTCGATAACGGTGTCGGTTTTGATATGGATGAAAGTCATGATTTAAGTTATGGTATTAGTAATATTGAAGAACGTGTTGATGATATGGCTGGAACAGTTACATTGCTGAGTCAAAAAGGTAAAGGAGTATCAATGGATATTCGTTTGCCACTGGTAAAGGGAGGAAACGAGGAGAAAGAAGATGACCCAGAAAATTAAAATTATCCTAGTTGATGACCATGAAATGGTACGTTTAGGGTTAAAAAGCTTTTTGAATTTGCAACCAGATGTTGAGGTGGTCGGCGAAGCTGGAAATGGTTTAGACGGCATTAATTTGGCTTTAGAATTAAAACCAGATGTGGTTGTTATGGATTTGGTAATGCCAGAAATGAGCGGTGTCGAAGCGACATTGAAGCTTCTGGAAGAATGGAAAGAAGCTAAGATTCTTGTCTTAACATCTTACCTTGATAATGAAAAAATTTATCCTGTCATTGAAGCAGGTGCTAAAGGTTATATGTTAAAAACATCTAGCGCAGCAGAAATTTTAAATGCCATTCAGAAAGTTGCACGTGGTGAGTTAGCTATTGAAACAGAAGTCGATAAAAAAATCAAAGCTCATGATATGCAACCAGAATTGCATGAAGATTTGACAGCGCGTGAACGTGATATTTTGAGATTACTTGCTAAAGGGTATGATAACCAAACTATTGCTGATGAGTTATTTATCTCACTAAAGACCGTCAAAACACACGTTTCAAATATTCTAGCTAAGTTAGAAGTCGATGACCGTACACAAGCAGTCGTTTACGCCTTTAAACATCATTTAGTACCGCAAGATGACGAATAATGATATAATATAACCATGATTTTTCTTTGATTTTTTAATTAGAAAGGAAAATGGGAAAGTGTGCCACTTTATGGAAAATGAGATTCTGATGATCATTTTCTTTCCCATAATTTTCAGATGGATGTAAAAACTAAATACAAGGCTAAAAAAACTAAAATTGTCTTTTTTGACATTGATGACACCTTGCGCGTAAAAGCAACAGCCTATATGCCAGAATCAATTAAGTATGTTTTTAAAAGCTTAAAAGAAAAAGGTATCATGACTGGGATTGCAACCGGGCGTGCCCTTTATGGCGTTGTGCCAGAAATTCGCGCTCTAGAGCCTGATTATTTTGTGACGATTAATGGCACATATGTCATTGACAAAAAAGCAATAGAAATTGTTAATGATCCGTTGCCACGAGACATTGTCGAAAAATACGTTGCTTGGGCTAAATCAGAAGGAATTGAATACGGTTTTGCTGGAAAAGATAAACCAGTTGTTTCAGCTCGTTGTGACCTAATCGATGACGCAATGATACCAATATACGGTGTCTGCGACGTTGAGCCTGATTTCTATTTGACAAATGATGTTTATCATATGTGGACCTTTACGGAAAATAATGCTCAGTTGCAATTACCTGATGAATTAGCCTCAGAAATTCGTTTAGTCCCTTGGCATGAACATTCATCTGATGTTGTCAAAAATGGTATTTCTAAAGCTTCAGGTGTTGCACATGTTCTAGAAAGTCAAAACTTAAAACCAATCAATGCCATGATGTTTGGTGATGGTCCAAATGACATGGAAATCTTTGATTATGTTGGCTTGAAGATTGCTATGGGCAATGCAGTCCCTGAACTCAAAGAAAAAGCAGATTTTGTAACAAAAACAGTAGAAGAAGATGGCATTTTATATGCTTTGGAGGAACTCGGTTTGGTAGAAAAACAATTAAATTTTCCACAAGTTGACTTAACAACAGTTGAAGGTCCAGTTGCGACAATCAAAACTAATCACGGTGATATGAAGATTCAACTCTTCCCAGAACATGCACCAAAAACAGTTGCAAACTTTATTGCCTTGTCAAAAGATGGCTACTATGACGGTATTATTTTCCACCGCATTATCCCTGAATTTATGATTCAAGGTGGTGACCCAACTGGTACTGGTATGGGGGGACAATCTATCTATGGAGATAGCTTCGAAGATGAATTCTCAGAAGAACTTTATAACGTTCGTGGGGCTCTTTCAATGGCTAATGCTGGACCAAATACAAACGGCAGTCAGTTCTTTATCGTTCAAAACAGCAAAATTCCTTATGCTCAAAAAGAATTAGAACGTGGTGGCTGGCCAAAACCAATTGCAGAATTTTATGCGACAAATGGTGGAACGCCACACTTGGACCGTCGCCATACCGTATTTGGCCAAATCATGGACGACGATTCATACAAAGTTTTAGATGAAATTGCTAACGTTGAAACTGGCGCTCAAGACCGCCCAGTTGAAGATGTCGTTATCGAAACAATTGAGGTAGTGGACTAATGAGAATTGGCGACAAAATCACTGGAACAATAACAGGTATAAAACCTTATGGTGCCTTTGTCGCATTAGATAATGGGACAACAGGTCTTATTCATATTTCAGAAATTAAAACAGGTTATATTGAAAACATTTACCAATTACTCAGTGTTGGTGAAAAAGTTTTAGTCCAAGTTGTTGATTTTGATGAATTTACGCAAAAAGCAAGTTTATCTCTTCGCACACTGGAGGAAGAAAAACATCACTTACACCGTCGTCACCGCTTTTCAAATAGCCATCTAAACATTGGCTTTCAACCATTGGCGGACAATTTACCAAAATGGACAAAAGAAAGCCTAGAATTATTGACGAAAGAATAATAAAAATCCTATCACAGCGACTGTGATAGGATTTTGCTTTTATACATAGATAGTTATTTTAATGATAGAGGAGAGAAATGTAACCTAAGGAAAGTTAACATAATTGGTGACATTAGTCGTTAAAATCATAAAGAGATGTTGAAAGGTAACGTTCACCGTTATCTGGGAGAAGTGCGAGAACTTTTTTACCTTTACCAAGTTCTTTTGCTTTTTCAATAGCTGCATAAATAGCTGCACCAGAAGAAATACCAGCAAGGAATCCTTCTTTTCCACCGAGATTACGGCTAGTAATGATAGCATCGTCAGAAGCTATACGAATAACACCGTCATAAGCTTTGGTGTCAAGAGTGTCAGGGATGAAACCAGCTGAAATACCTTGGATTTTATGTGGACTAGGTTTTTCACCAGAAAGCACGGCAGATTCATCAGCTTCAACAGCATAAACTTGAACGTTAGGATTAGCTTTTTTAAGAGCATGAGAAACACCTGAAACTGTTCCACCAGTACCAACACCAGAAACAAAGGCATCAAGACCCGTCGGACCAAACGCTTCGATAATTTCAGTACCTGTTGTATCTTCGTGCACAGCAGGGTTAGAAGGGTTAGCAAATTGAAGAGGCACCCAACCATTTTTTTCTTCAGCAATTTCTTTTGCTTTTTCAATAGCTCCTTTCATTCCTTCACTTCCAGGAGTTAAAACGAGTTCAGCACCATAAGCTTGAATAATTTTGCGACGTTCAACACTCATTGTTTCAGGCATAACGATAATCACTTTGTAGCCTTTAGCTGCGCCAACCCATGCAAGACCAATTCCTGTATTTCCAGAAGTTGGTTCAACAATAATATCACCTGGTTTGATTGTGCCTGCTTTTTCAGCATCTTCAATCATACGAAGGGCAATACGGTCTTTGACAGAAGAACCAGGGTTGAAAGCTTCGATTTTAACATAAACATCAGCAGCATCTTCAGGGACAATGTTGTTAAGTTTTACGATTGGTGTATTTCCAATTAATTCAGTAATTGAATTGTAAATTTTTGACATATGTTCACCTCTTATTGATTTAAAAATTTATAGATAAAAGTATATGCCTAATCAATTCCTTTGTAAAATACATATTTCTTATCAAGGTGATAAAAAAATACTATCACAAGGGAACTTCGACAATTTTTGAACCTGATTTAGTAAAGTCAACTTTGCCTTGGTAAAATTCAATTAAACGCCCACTAACTTCTTTGACATTGTCAGGGTCAAGGTAAATATAGGTTGTGACATTTTCAAGAAATTCTGTATCAAATTCTTGCAGGTTTTCAGCCTGTAAAAAGTTAGCAAAGGTTTGGTATTGAGGATAAGAAAGGGTGATTTTGAGCCCCTCTTGCTCTTTTACCTCAACTAGACCAATTTCCTTGAGAGCATTAGCAACACTGCCTGAATAAGCCCGAATAAGCCCACCAGCACCTAATTTAATCCCACCAAAATAACGTGTCACAACGGCAACAACGTTGGTCAAGCCTTGTTTTTCTAAAACAGTTAGCATTGGAACACCAGCAGTTCCACTTGGCTCACCATCATCGCTAGAACGCTTGATTTCAGCATGTTCACCAATAATCATAGCCGAGCAAGAATGTGTTGCTTTATAATGTTCTTTTTTGATTTGTGCAATGAATTGACGCCCCTCTTCCTCTGTGTCAACTCGTTTTAACTGACAGATAAAGCGTGACTTTTTTATTTCTTCTTCAAAAATACCATCATTTTTAATCGTTTTATAGTTCATACCAAAATTTTACAAGATTTTAAGCTATTTAGCAAAATTTTCGAATAAATAAAGTATGGATAAACTGAATAATTATTATGGAAGACTATTTACACAAGCTCAACTTTCGGATGCCTTAAAAAAGCAGGCCAAACAGTTGCCGGCAATGACAAAATTAAATCATCATTATATTTGTAATCGTTGTGGTAGTCAAGTGTCTTTACAAAATAAACTTCAAACAAACGTTTTTTATTGTCGAAATTGCCTTGTTTTTGGAAGAAATACGAGTAATGGACATCTCTATTATTTTCCACAAAGACGTTTTTCTAAAAAAGATTCTCTTATTTGGAAAGGAAAATTGACTCCTTACCAAGATGATGTTTCAAAAGGGATGTTAGAAGGCATTGATGCTAAGAAAGACCTACTTATTCATGCTGTTACAGGTGCTGGAAAAACAGAAATGATTTACCAATCTGTATCCAAAATAATTGATGACGGTGGTTGTGTTTGCCTAGCAAGTCCGCGAATTGATGTTTGTCTGGAACTTTATAAACGCTTGTCACGTGATTTTTCGTGTCCGATTACATTGCTTCATGGAGATTCTGAGCCCTACAAACGTGCCCCTTTAATCATTGCCACAACACATCAACTTTTAAAATTTTACCAAGCTTTTGATTTGTTAATTATTGATGAAGTTGATGCCTTTCCATTTGTGGATAATGCCGTGCTTTACCATGCTGTTGATAGAGCTATCAAACCTAATAGAACCAAGATTTTTTTAACAGCGACATCAACAGATGAATTAGATAAAAAGTAAAAACAGGAACTCTGACTAAATTGCACCTTGCTCGACGATTTCATGCCAATCCATTAGTTGTGCCACAAAAAATCTGGTTGTCTGGCGTTTTATCCAATATGCAAAAGAAGAAAATTCCCCAGAAATTAATAAATCTTATAAAAAAACAACGTCAAACCCGCTATCCTTTGCTAATTTTCTTCCCAAATATCGAACAAGGAGAAGCCTTTACTCAAATTTTACAGACCTATTTTTCAGAAGAACAAATCGCTTTTGTGTCTAGTAAAACAGAAAATCGCTTAGACATTGTAGAAAAATTTAGGAGACAAGAACTTTCTATTTTGGTGACAACAACCATTTTAGAACGTGGTGTCACTTTCCCTTGTGTAGATGTCTTTGTATTGCTTTCCAATCATAGATTATACACCAAAAGCACGCTAGTTCAGATTTCAGGGCGAGTTGGGAGAGCAGCAGAGCGTCCAACAGGAGAACTGTTATTCTTGCATGACGGTAGTACCAAAGAAATGAGGAAAGCTATTGCTGAAATTAAAGCGATGAATAAAAAAGGAGGATTTGCATGATTTGCCTGCTCTGCGGACAAGAATTTTCCAAAAAAGAACAATTTTTAAACCTCATCTTAATGAAAAAAGATGACAATGGCGTGTGTCTGGAGTGTCAAAAAACATTTGAAAGAATAGGAGATGTTCATTGCCCAACCTGCTGCCGAAATGGATTTTCTCAGCAATGTCCAGATTGTCAAGCGTGGGAAAAACAACATCATCACGTATCTCATGAAGCGCTTTTTACCTACAATTCTTCAATGAAAGATTATTTCTCAAAATATAAATTTCAAGGAGATATTCTTTTAAGTCACGTTTTTTCAAAAGAAATCAAACAAGCATTAAAAAAATATAAAAACTACACCTTTGTTCCAGTTCCCATAAGTCCAAAACGGCTAAAAGAAAGACAATTTAACCAAGTAACAGCACTTTTACAAGCAGCTAAAATCCCCTACGAAGACTTACTAATCAAGAGAGAAATCAGTAAACAGTCCGATAAAACACGAAAAGAGCGCCTAGAAACTCTCAATCCTTTTTCTTTAAAAAATGTTTCAAAGGTGCCAGAAAATGTCTTGATTATCGATGATATTTACACAACTGGCGCCACTTTAAAGGGAATATATCAACTTTTCTATGAAACTGGAGCCAAAAATGTAAAAAGTTTTACGATTGTGCGGTAAATGCTTGCAAATTTTCATGAAAGCAGTATAATAAAAGAGTAAAGAAAGCGCTTTATAGCGAGAAAGAGGTGTTTTATGATTAAATATAGTATTCGTGGAGAAAACATCGAAGTAACTGATGCTATCCGTAACTATGTCGAATCAAAACTCGGAAAGATTGAAAAATACTTCCATGCTGAACAAGGTTTAGACGCTCGCGTTAACCTTAAAGTTTATCGTGAAAAAACTGCCAAAGTTGAAGTAACTATTTTAGTTGATTCTATTACGCTAAGAGCAGAAGATGTCTCACAAGATATGTATGGTTCAATTGATTTGGTAACTGACAAAATTGAACGTCAAATCCGTAAAAACAAAACTAAAATTGCTAAAAAGCATCGTGAAAAATTACCAGCTAGTCAAATTTTTACAAGTGAATTCGAAGCAGAGCCTGTGGAAGAAGGACCAGTAGTAAAAGTTGTTCGTACGAAACACGTTAGTCTAAAACCTATGGATATTGATGAAGCGCTTCTTCAAATGGATCTTTTAGGACATGACTTCTTTATCTACACAGATGCGGAAGACGGTGTTACAAACGTTCTTTATCGTCGTGAAGACGGTGAACTTGGCTTAATTGAAGCAAAATAATTTACTAACAAATCTGAAATCCGCTATTATACGGATTTCAGACTGAAGACAAAGCCCCTTGGAAACAACAGTTTCTAAGGGCTTTTTGTATGGAGTAATATAGATAGAGATAATAACAACCTAGAGGTGATCCTATGTTCCATAAAGAAAATCCAGCCTATAATCGTAAGCAAGTTGTAGATGATTTGGTGCAGAAGAGCATTTGTTACGCTAGAGTGGGTGTGTGATTGACTTCTCTTTTATTTATGAGTTGGTAGCAGACGAAGCAGGTTGTCCCAGTCTCGACCCTATGAGGGTTATCAAAAACACTTTAATTCAATGCCTCTTTTTAGGGCATTCGATGCGCCAAATTATTAAAGAGATTGAGATCAATATGCCTTATCGTTGGTTTTTAGGATTAACATTAAAAAACAAGGTTCCTCATTTCACCACTTACAGTAAAAAACTACAGTTGGTGTTTTCACGATAAACAAGTGATTGAAGCAATGTTTAGTTAGGTCTTAGGAGGGCGTATCAATACAGGTTTAATTGAGCTAAGTGAGATTTTTGTGGAAGGTACTCATATCAAAGCAGCTGCCAATAATCACAAATACATCAATCAAGAAGTTGACCAACACTAAATTCATGGCGGATTAGCTTGAACTTGAAATCAATCGCGACCGTGAGAAACATGCAAAAAAGTGGCTAGGGGTCGCCAACGAAAAAAGCCCGAGAATAAAAAAGTTTCAACGTTCGCCCTAGAAAGCGACTGGTTTCATAAAGGCGACCATAAACAAGTCTTTGCTTATGATGCTCAAGTAACCTGTGATAAGCATGGCTGAGCGTTAGCTTACCGAACGAATAACTATCAAGGGAATAGTGACGATTGAACTGCACCCCAAACGTTAGACTTTATGCCCAACTTTTGAGGTACAGTACACAGGATAGTCTTTTTTATTTACCTAAACTTCTTGATATTAGGGCTATTCAAGCGAAAAAGTTTCAAAATGAGAAAAGACAAACCAAAGAAATGAGGTTCATCCTCAGTCTGATTTTTTTATTAAGTTTAAAATATCAATAATAATCTGCATTTTTAAGTGTTAATTTAGGGTATGTAAGATAAGTTTTAGTCCCTAAGAGTCTGAAAAACACCAAAGTAAGTGGTAAGAGTTTTTAGAATTAGTAATTATAGTAAAAGAGGAGAACAGAGCAATCTGTTCTTTTTTCGTTTGATTAAAAATAGTTTAGTAAGGAGTCACTGAAGATGGAAATAGTCATGGATATTGAAACATTAGAAATCTTTGAAGTGATTGATTCAGATAAACAGGATGTTGAAGATACTGCTGAAGAGATTATCGAGGAAGATACACTAATGGAAACATCTGAAAGAGGTCAGTGTTTAGAAGAACCTAGAAGAATTGTTCAGCTGACATTATTTGATGATAGTTTTTATCCTCACCCATTTATGTTTTTTGAGGATTCATCTTAGATTAGTACTAGAATAATACGGAGAATTAATTTATGGACTTTCTTGATTTATTTGCTGGCATTGGTGGTTTTAGAATGGGATTAGAACGTTTAGAGCATCATTGTGTCGGTTTTTGTGAAATTGATAAGTTTGCACGGGCTAGTTATAAAGCCATATATCATACAGAAGGAGAAGTTGAATTTCATGATATTACAAGAGTCAGAAATGAAGAGTGGCGACAATTCAGAGGAAAAGTTGATCTCATTTGTGGAGGATTCCCCTGCCAAGCCTTCTCCATTGCAGGAAAACGAAGAGGCTTCCTTGATGAAACTCGTGGAACGTTATTCTTTGAAATCGCAAGAGCCGCTAAAGAAATCAGACCACCATTGTTACTCCTTGAAAATGTCAAAGGCTTACTATCTCACGACAAAGGGAGAACTTTTAGAACAATCCTCTCCACGCTTGATGAATTGGGGTATGATGCAGAATGGCAGGTACTTAACTCAAAAGATTTCGGAGTTCCCCAAAACAGAGAGCGGGTGTTCCTTATCGGACATCTTAGAGGAGCAGGTACCCGAAAAGTATTTCCTATCGGACAAGAAAGTACAATATTTGATCCTAAATCAAAGGAAATAATCATTGTTGGTAATACTAAAAATCCAACTACTAAACGCAAAGGGACAAGATCAGTGGTCTATCATAATAAAGGTCTGATAGGAACATTAATGGCAACGGATTATAAAGAACCGAAACAAGTTGCTATCCCTGTATTAACTCCTGATAGACTTGAAAAACGACAAAATGGTAGACGATTTAAAACTGATGGAGAACTGATGTTCACATTGACCAGCCAAGATAGACATGGCATTGTGATTGCAGGTCACTTGCCATCGGCACGCCAACAATCAGGTCGAGTTTATTCTAGTAATGGATTGGCACCAACCTTATCCACAATGCAAGGTGGAGATCAAGAACCGAAGATTATTCAAAAAGGAAGAGGCTATAACAAGGGTGGCAGGCACGTTATTTCCCCAACATTATCCAGTCAGTCATGGCAAGAAAACAACTTATTGCAAAACAACCACCGTATTCGAAAACTCACTCCAAAGGAGTGTTGGCGACTACAAGGTTTTCCAGATTGGGCATTTGACAAGGCGCAGGCTGTTAATAGCAATAGCCAGCTTTATAAACAAGCGGGAAATTCGGTTACTGTTCCAGTGATTGAAGCTATCGTAAAAGGATTAGAGTGAATTGGGAGGAATAATGGTTAGGAATAATTTGTATGATCAACTGATTAATAGTGAACCCCTTGGCTTTATTGATCCCTTAACAGATTTGGGAGAATTTGATGTTGTTCAGATGAAGTTTAAAGCACCTGTACATCAGTTGAAAAATAAATATTCAGGTCAACCATATTCTAAAAAATGGCAATTAAAGATTGAAGAGATGCGAAAGCTTTATATTCAGTATCAACTTAGCTTGCAAGAAAAAGATAAGAAAGAAGAATACTACAAGCGAGAAAAAACGATCAACTCTAAAGAGTACTCGAATGAAATTGTAACCACATACTTGAAATTGGGCTTTGGTTTTCGTGATATTGAAAAGCAAGTATCCATTTCTTATAGAACGTTACAACGCCGATGGAATAGAAGTGACTATGTTCAGACAGTAGAGACTGAGTTTTATTTGAAGTCAGATCTAAATGACGGCTATTATTTACCTGGGACATCACTTCCTAAAAGTATGAAGGTTAAGTAAAAGTAGGGATAAAAGAGGAGATATAAATGCAACATGAATTGAAAGGATTGAAAATGATGGAAAATGAAGAAATGGAAACTGAAGAATTAGAAAAACTGGCTTTTGCATTTCGATTAGGGTCGTTAGTTTTAAAAACTGCCGATGAATCGATAAAAGATGACAATTTGCTTAAAGGGCAAGGCACATTTATGTACGAAGGAAAACAGTTTCTTGTTGAAGTAAGCAAGGTGGAAGAATGAGTTTATCAAAGGAACTGAGTGACAAATGAGCCCATTGATTATTTTTAACATTAGAATTGATACCTGAGAAGGAGATAGGCTGATATGGCTATTACAGATAGAAAATTATTTTTAAGTATTTTAAAAGATGCTAGAAGCAGAGCTATCCTATTAGATCGACTAAAGTCGTCCATACTTGACAATACAGCAGTCGATTTAGAAACCGTGCCACTTGCAGGAAATAATTCTACTAATCTAGATGAAGCTATCCAATGCTACATTGATTACGGCGAATTGCCGCTAAGTGGAAAAATAGAAGATTTTTGGAAAGCCTATGAACAAGCTCTACAACTAGATAACTTAGAGGAAGAATATGGAAAGTAAAATCATTGAAAAAGTACAAAATCTACTGGAAAGAGACCAGCAAAGTGTCGGGTTAAGTGATATTGCAGAAGAAGTCCATAAATTGGTATCTCAGCCATCAATAAACCAGGAAGAGCAGATTTTATTGATGAGGGTGACTAATTATCTTTGTCGCAGTATCCTTATTCCTTATCGTTCTATGCATCATGAACTATATGAGATTGCCAAACTAGCACCATGGTTATTTGATAAATGTTATGCCTATGAAGCTAGTAAGAGAAAGCCCTGGCTTTGGGAGAGACCATCAAGTAGCTTTCCTGATAAAGCTGACATTCTAAAGCGGGTAGATTGTTTATTTCCAGCACAAAAAGAAATCGAGAGACCAAGAGGGAGATAAATGCTCTTAGATATAATATCACTTTTAGATAAAGAACATCTCATAAGGGATATGCTACTTATATTGCTTATTGATGGCTTACTCTGGCTTAGGTTGCAGAAGATAAAAAGTCAAAAAGAAGAATATCTCACAGGAAAACGTTTGGGACGTTTGGAGAATTCAATAGATAACTATTATAGTGATTTGGGAACTACAATTTTTGGCATAGCTCTATCAACCATTCTAATTGGAATTTATCTATCAGTTCTACTATTCCATCTATTTTAAGAAGAATCTTATTAGCTGACGAGGAGAAAGATGCAAATAACCAATATATATAATCTCATTCTCAAAGATGGATTGAGACAAACTAAATTCAAGAATAGTCATTTAAGACCTCTTTCTTCAGCTGAAGAAGGTAATAAAGGTGCTATCTTTGGCTTTCGCACAAAAGCAAATATGACGAAAGCTCGAGGTGTCGTTTTAACCTCACTTGAAGCTGTTTTAGAAAACCAAGATAACTTTACACATTGGACACCGAATGTTTATCGATACGGGACATACAGCGATGACAACCGTCAATTCACTAAAGGTCATGCGGAAGATAATCTGAGACAGATTAACACTTTCTATATTGATTTTGACATCACAACAACGACCGAAGCCATGACCAGTAGCGATATTTTAACCGCTGCGATTGATCTGGGTTTTATGCCAACGCTTATTCTAAAGTCAGATAAAGGCTATCAAGTTTACTTTGTACTATCAGAACCTGCCTATGTCACAGCTCATTCTGATTTTAAAGTGATTAAAGTCGCCAAAGCTATTTCTCAAAATTTGAGACAGTATTTTGCCCAAACCTTACCAGTCGATCTCACGTGTAATCACTTTGGGATTGCACGTATGCCACGAACAGACAATGTTGAGTTCTTTCACAAAGATTATACTTACTCGTTTCAAGAGTGGCTTGATTGGTCGATGAAGCAATCTGAGCTTCCATTTCCGAGTAAGAAACCAAATTTAACGATCATTACAGGAACTGAAGGTATTAAACAGATTGATGAACCCTGGTATCAAATGTTACTGAATGAGTCAAACATTAGAGGTGCTAAAGCGCTCATGGGAAGAAATAATGTTCTCTTTACTTTAGCGCTTGCTAACTTCTCAAGCGGTGTCTCTCAGGGCGATTGTGAGGTCGTTTTGAATGAGTTCAACCTAGGACTGGACGAACCAGTCACTACAAGCGAACTTCTCAAACTAGTTTCAAGTGCTTATTCAGGAAAATACGAAGCAGCTAGTCGTGATTATATCACGTTACTTTGTCGAGCATGGGTTGATCAAAAACTGAAGGTTTCTGATTTGTTCGTTAAGCAACGTTGGTACAAATTCAAAAAGAAACGTTCAGAACGTCAAAAAAGCCATCTTTACGAATGGAAAGAAGACGTCATGGCCTATTTAGAAGGTTTCTACGAAACACAAGATCCATTTATTCAAACGACAAAGAAAGCAATCAGAGAAGAGCTCCATATTCCAGAACGCTCGCTTGATCGCGTATTAAAAGCTTTAAGAGCCGAGCAAAAGATTTTCTTTACCATTAAAGCAGGCCGTGGTGGTGGTATTCGTATTGCTTCCGTTAAAGCGATTATCTTATCACTTATCCAGGTGAAAAAGGAGCGTCAAGAGGCATATTTTGCGAATATCGCACGCTTCTTTGAAGATAGTCTTACTTACACTAAAGCAGTTATTGAAGGAGTCACACATGAACTTAAACACGTTAAACAACTATCATTATTTGAACGGGATATTGGTTAATCCAAGGAAGAAATAAAACCCGCCAACTGCCTTTACATTTATATCTATGATAATGAGAGGCAGAGCGAGGGGCAATCAAAATAGTAGTTATAAATCTTAGTATTGCAATACTAAGCTATAGGGAAAACAGAGAGGAAAGAGAGAAGATGAAAATGTTATTAGTTATTATCAGTGTTATAGGAATTTTATTTGTCGTTCTACTAATAGGAATCTTAAAAGGAAATCATAAGGTTAGATATGCGAATGGTTATGATAAAGAGACTGAGAGTGATTATCAAACCATCATTCAATTATTTAGTCAGGAAGAGGAAAGAAAGCGAGGAAAGTAGGATGAAGTACATTATTTTTAGTTTTGCGGAAGGAGATTACCTCTATGATGCTACTGGGAAACTCTTAATCTTTGAGAGTCAAGGCTTAGCATTTCAGTATATGCAGACCCATTATCATCAACCACTACCAAGACATAAAACGAATAAAATCAAGAATTATTCAAAATACTATCAAGCACCGTTTAAATGCCATAAAGTTTGTTAGGGGGATAAGTGAAAGGAGCGTTAACATGTCAGAAACATTTAAGATTATTCGGGGTTATTATTTAACAGCACTCGGTCAAGAGCCACTCGCTTATTACTTTAAAGTGCCTCAAGAACACCCAGACTTTGAGGCATTAGAGGCAGGACAAGTGGCGTTAACCTTTTATCAAAATAGTGAAGCGATTACGAGCCTTCCAGCCTTAATTCGAGTAGATGGCGTGATTAGCAATGATAAGGTCGTATCAGACTATTTGGCGAGTGAGCAAAAAGACCATTTTCCGATGCTGCCAATTGTTGAAATTTCTGATGTCTTTGATCCTTTGGTTTTTAGTCAGATGTCTAAAACATTTGATAGCTTGCGTAAAGAAATGAAACAGTTAGCACAGGTTCACTATATCCAAGGAGATCTATTTGAATTTTACAATGAGGGGGAAGGTTAATGAGTAAAAAAATAATCGCCCTGATAACTTCGGCCATTATTCTACTTTTGACGGTTGTAGGAGTGAGTTTTGTCTTTCAGAAACATGCCCTGGACTATGACCGCCATCTAACAGCTGACGTCTATGTTGATACAGCCATCAATCAAAATGTTAACCTGGTCTTTTATAAAACTGGCTGCCCTTATTGTCAGGCAGGTAAGAAAGCCGTTGTGACTACTGCAAAAGAAAGTGCTTATCCGACGTTTTACATTGATGTTGAGTCAGATAAAGGACAACAATTGGTGAAACAATACCAGGTCGAAAAAGCGGCAACCATCATCACGTTAAGAAACGGAGAGTCACAGCTCTATCTTTACGCAAGGAAAACACAGGCAGGTAAGATTACGGCTAATACAAAAAATATCAAGGAGGCCTTTAATGACTAATTTATTCAGTGCCCTCGCTCACGATGTCTTTACGTTTGCGTTATTATTCGTTTGGTTTTTTCCACTTTGTCAGGTAACTCTAAGAACGAAAAAGAAAAGACATGATCTAAAACTCTCGATAGCATTATCAATGCTAGCTAAGATTTTAAAACCTGATAGCCAGGTTGAATGGGGGAATTGGAGGTAGAGATGAGAAAAAGGTATAGTACCCACAAACAACGTTATCAAGGAAGCTTACTGACTCAGAAAGTTCTAGGAAACGCTATTACTAAAGAAGATATGTTACAAGTAGTGAATAAAAACTATAGACGTTTAGAGCTGATTGGGATAATTTCTGCAGTATTAGCTGTATTATTGATTCTCTATTTTACTGGTCTGCTAGTGATAACCATTCTAGCTACTACACTCTTATTTCTTGAAAATGCTTCTTATCAACCGATAAGCGTTATGTGGTTAGATCATTGGCAGATTAAGCTAGCCATGGCGCTTCTTCTGGGGTGTTGTTACTATCTTTGTAAGATTACTGAAGTTAGGTTAAACCGCTTGGAAGACGAGGTGGATGACGATCAGTTAAGAAAAGCTTACTTGAGCAAAATACTATAAAAACATAATGTTATAAAGAAAGAGGGAATAAAAATGTTAACACCAGAGGAACTAAAACAAAAAATTGAACACACAACATTGCCAGAAGCGATTACACTTTTTAAGGAAAATGTCCTTAGAGAACAGTTGACTCACTACCACCTAAACCCTGTTTACCAACAAGAGATTAAGGAGGATTATGAGCGGATTGATTATGATGGTTCCTTTTTCTTCTTTGTCGAACCTGATTTAGGGTCTAGTGTTGGTGGTGTCTCAGATGTGATTGATGAGGAACAAGAAAAAGTAGCCCTGCTTTTATTGTTAGTTGAGGCTTATGGTCGTTATATCGATGTCAACACAGGGATTGAAGATTGGCTCGGTTATCAGTGTGTCTTTTGTGACTTTCTGGTCTCTAACAAGCATGCAGCCGTTCCCTTGAGTCAAAAGGAGTATGAAGCTATTCGTGATTTAATTGTCATGGTGATTGATACCTTTGTCCCAAGTATGACGGTGATGGAAACCTGGGAGTATGACGATTTTAAACACGGGCAAAATCCAGATGATACCGTCATTGATAATGTTCAAATTACGCTCCCCCTTTCAGAGGTGACGTTAAAATGACCAATAATGGAGTAAAACAAATGGACACACTCGACGAATTAAAACAACGCCGTGCTACTTTAATAAAGGATTTAAAAGAACTAGATAATCAAATCCAGCAAGCTGAAGCAACATTAAAGGGTCTCAAGAAAGCAACGATCAAACAACGATTTAAACAAGTATTAGGGGAGAAAGATGAAACTATTTAAACGTAAACATCCTATTAAACAGGAGTTAAAACCAGAAATAGATGTAGAAAATCTGATTGGTATTGGCTATGTGAGACATCCTAATTTTGATGATATGTATTGCCAATATACTTCTGAACAGTTGGAAGAATTGATTGCTTCTTTAAAAGAGACGATTCGGTTCTTAGAATACCAAAAATCCCTTTCTGTTGCTTTTCATGAAGGGCAAACTCAAGAAGTGCAACATCTTCTAGAAAACAAAATAGGAGGTAACTTATCCTCCTTACAAAGAAATGGAGAAGGCTGGTTAATAAGGATCTGGGATGTAGAAGATGACTTTCAATAGTTTCTAGTTTAGTTCTGATGGCATAATCTATTCTATGATTACCACTTATTTTGACACAAAAGAAAGGACATATTATGTATGATAAATACAATCAAAAGCTGGATTGAACAGACAAAATCCAGCTCAATCGCTAAACCATTTATAGGGACTAAGAGGTGGCTTCATGAAAATGTCATTAGGCGAAAATTGATTATTTTTAGTTTATTGTTCACCACTTGGCTTAGTTTATTATTAGGAGCAATTTACTCACCACAACGGCAGACCTATAGTGATGAGCAACTCAAAACCAAGCAAAGTTTTTCAAATGGTACGGGTGAAATCAGACTCACCAGTCAAACCTATTCGTCAAAAACTGGCGTCATTGTCTTGCAGTTTGAAACGAAAGATGCGACCTCTTCTGTTAATCGTGGGATTGATACCAAACGCTTAAAGTGGCAACTTTATGCGCAACATAAAACCGCTGATACGGTCATGGAAGTTGTGCCAATTATTGACAATAAAATCTCTGTGATCATCCGAAATGTCCCCAAAGATTTTGGTGCTTATGCCATTGATATTACCAATAAAACAGTCGCCACCAGTTCCATTGATATTGACATCGACTCATCATCTGATGCTGAAGAGACATCTACTAGTCAAGCACAATCAAGTGCTGATGAGAACGATAATGTGGTGCAATTTATGATTACCACTCAAAATAGTCAACTAAGAAAAGAAACAGTCAAAGAGGTCTCTCGTGAAGAGTTTACTCTATCAGAAATCAAAAACGAAGAGATATTTCAGAACAATCAAATCAAAAAATTGAACCAATCAATTGCCCAATTGAAAGCGTCTATTGAAGATGATGAGTCTCGAAAAGCGAGCTTAACCACTGAGAGTCAGTACCTTACAGGTGATGACTTAGAAGCCAATCAAAAAGATATCGCAAGCATTGATAGTAACATTGAAACAAAGAACCGTTCCATCGAAACAGCTAATAGCAATATTGAAAAATTGGAAGAAAAGTTAGCCACATTAACGAAGAAAAAAGCAGCGGTTAAAGATGGTACCTTTGTCTTTTCAAACCCAATTGAAACGATTGAGATGGATTAAAACAATTTCACGAAAATAGAAAAAAGGAGTAAAAAATGACTTTTAAATCGCACAAACGAACGAAAAAAGAACGCCAGCTAATTATCTTAAGTGTCATTAATTGGCTACTAGAAAGATTCAATAACTGGCAATTTGAAATCATGACAGCGGTGTTTTTTGGTATTCTAACACAAGGAGTTACTTCCAAAAGTGAAGTTAAAACGTTTCTCACGATCTTTATGATGGGCTATATTTGTTCAAAGTTATCCCTAGACATTACCAAGGTATATTCAGAAGTCATCTGGCGATGTGTTAAAGCAATGATTTGGTATACGGCGTTTATGACTGGCTATGCGATTTCTAGCACGCAATTAAGCAATCAATTGGGGCTTGCTTGGCTAATTTCAGTCCTTGTTTACATTATCATTCAGTACGTTTATCCTAAACTATTTAGGTATTACCTTTTCAAAAAAATACTCAATAAATCATATCTGGGTATCCGAAAAGAAGGTGATCCACTACCGCCTAAAGATAACTTTTTTAACGATGCTAAGTGCCCAAATGCGGTAGAAAGAATGCGATTAATCAATCAAAAAACCATTCAAACAGACTACCAAAATGTGATTGAATTATCGTTTATCAATAGCGCTAAAAAGACAGGGCTACACTATTTTACAGACGTTGAGACGAACAAAACACACCGAGAATTTTATGACCATGATGCAGAGTTTCTATTAGTTTTTCAAGTCTATCCTTTTGGCTTTGCGACACCAAATGCCAGTTATTTTCATTGGTCATTAATTCAACTAACCTTGTCTGAAGAAGAAGCTTTCACCTATTTATCCATGGAGCATCCTTTAAAAATATCTGTTAAAAAGGATGATTAAAAATGATTTATTGAAGAAATAATAACGGTTCTCTAACGATTGTTAGAGAGCTTTTTGCTTGTTTTAGAATTGACTTTGACCGTTACAGCATGATTTTAACTTATCCCTTATACTAAACATAATTTCAAAAAAGGAGGCTATATGTTATGGCAAAAAAAGACTTAAGCAAAATCGATTTAGCGCTTGAAGAAGCGAAGAAAAAAGTGGCTTCATTGGAAAATGAACGGAAACTGGCGGAAGAAAATCTTCAAAAAAATATCGGTAAATTGTATGTGCACATTCAACTCAAAAAGGACAAAACGTTATCATATGAGGCCATTCAAAAAGCGCTTAAAGCAGAATTAGCAGCGCTCAAAAATGTTGAAAAAGAAAAACGTCTCGCTGAGAAAAAAGAGCAAAATGAAGGTCACTCGTTTCCTTAAAACACCACTTTCTCAGCTGAAAAATACTCTTATTTTCCCACAAAAGAGGCGTGCACTCTAAGTGTGTACGGCACTTAACAGATGTGTTTTGGGTGTGTAAAACCTATATGTTATAAGTGTGCATGACATTTTTTAAATAACACTCTAAGTGTGTACGGCGCCTAACCAGTGTGTTTTGAGTGTGTAAAGCATGTGTGTTATAAGTAGGTGAAACCGAGAAAATTACCGGTACTGGAAACGTTGATACTATCAACATATCACGGTACGTGATATCAGTTTCCCTTATGCTCTTTTCAAGCACTGACACCTTAAAATGGCATTAGCCATAAAAGGTGGTGTAAGTGTGTAGAAAAACCACAACAGTCGAAAACTGGTTTTCGTAACGTTGTGAGGTTGAGGTTTTCTGTTTTGCTTCTTTTATCTTTTTCCCTCGTGAAAAGATAAAAGAAGGGCGCAATTTTAAAGTGAAAGGAAATAAAAAATGGTAAATCTAAAACAAAATCGAATAGAAATTCGAGGTCTTTCAGATTCTGAAATTAATTATTTAAAAGCATTAGCGACAGAAACAAAAGCAAAATCATTGAATGCGTTTTTGTTATCAGTACTCCGTGAAAAAATTGAATACGGACAATTTAATCGTGCGCAGGATTTGTATTTGGCTTATCTTGAAAACATGAAAGAAACGACTCATCATATTTTGAATCAAACGCAAAAACAAGCAGACATTCTAGCAACGTTTGAAGGTAAAATGGATCGTTATGGCGATCATATTTCACGTTGGTTGGAGTATGAAGGTGAGGTGGAAAGTGATGACTAAAAATTTTATGGTTCGTAACGTTCCTGACAAAATGTTTGAACAACTCCATGCCATTTCAAAAAAATATAACTACCCTAGTTTCAATGAATTGATGTTGTCCCAGCTTGAAACGATTGTGATGAATGATGGGCTTAATTTATATGAAAATCAGTTTGCGGAAACTTTATCAACTATCAAAGAACAACAAGCTCAAATTTTAGAGCTGTTACTTAAAAATGAAATTTCACTCACAGCTTCTAGTGCCAAACAAGATATTGTGGAAGAACTCACCCTAAATTGGTTACGGTTTATGGATGATGTGGATGCGCTTGAGGCAAAGCGACGAGCAGGTGACTAGCCATGAAGAAAAATAAATCCGTATTAGTCGCCTTATTATTCTTGGCGATTATGATTGTTCAGCCACAAAATTTTCAACACCTTGTGACCATTTTTACTCAAAATGATCTTGCGACCCAATTAAATATTGTGGAGTCAGCTGAGGAAAAAAATTCGGCATCAAGTAGTGCTTATCAAACTCAAAATGAGAAGTTGAAATCAAAAACTTATGATGGGGAACAGGTGATTACCGTTAATGACAAAGCGCAATTTACCAGTGATGAATTAAGTCTAGAAAATGGTTCTTGGGAACGATATTCTGATTTGGATTTTTTAAATCGTGTTGGTGTGGCAGAAGCAATGCTTGGAAAAGATCTTATGCCAACGCAAAAACGTGAGGACATTTCAACAGTGCTACCTACTGGCTGGAAAAATAAAAAAATTACCTTTAATGGTAAATCCGATTATTTATATAATCGCTCACACTTAATTGCGTTTGAGTTAAGTGGTGAAAATGCCAATATTAAAAATTTATTTACAGGAACACGAGCATTAAATGCGAATTTTGAAGATGAAAAAACTTCAATGGTTTACTACGAAAATTTAATTGCCGATTACATCAAAGAGACAAATCATCATGTCCGTTATCGAGTGACCCCCTTATTTAAAACTGTGGAATTAGTTTGTCGTGGGGTTCGACTAGAAGCGCAAAGCGTGGAAGATGATACGATCTCGTTTGACGTTTATATTTTTAACGTTCAACCAGGTTATGACATTAATTACCTAACAGGTAGTTCACTAAAAATCAACTAGAAAAATTAAAAGAAAAAGGAGAATTGGAAAATGTCAAAAAGACTAAACGTTTATTTTACTGATGAAACGTTTGATAAATTCGAACAAATTATAACCTTTTTAAAGGGATCTAATTCGATCAATAAACAACATAAAGGCCAAACATCAACCTTAGTATTTATTGTTGACACGTTTTATCGACTATTTATCGAGGAAAATGAGAATCAAAGTTATCATGAGCGTTTGCTCCAACTGCAAAAAAGTTTGGAAAGTTCGGGGCAGCCAGATAAATCTTTGACATTCATCAAACATCAATTAGACCGCATGCTCTATTTAGAACTCACCAATTTTCATGCCATTACGAAAGGCGAGCGCTTTGATGTTCAAGATTTAGAGTCCGTTCATTCTCATTTTGATCCCACGCAACATGAGTTAATGGCACGTATTGAAGATGTGATTAAGGAAGATATTGCTCGAGGGCAAACGATAAAACATTCTCATCAAAAACGTTTAATTGACTGAAAAAGGAGTGGTAACGATTGAGTGAATCATCCAGTCCAAACATTACCTTTATGTTGCAATACACCGAAGCTAACAGTGCCTATGTTGACTATACGAATCGTGACGAAGCTGTCCAAATAGATAATGACTTAGATTTAGAAACCCATCGTCAATCGGTTGAAGGCTTAACAGATAGTCAGCTTCAAAAAATTCAAACGGAAGTTCCTGAGACCACGCTTAATTTTCAGGAGTACATTGATTATATGAATCGATCTTATGCGACTGAAAAACAAAGTGATGAGATGACCGCTATCTTTACGCAAGATGCCAATTATTTACAGCGAGAAAAAGTGACTACGCTAAAAGAAAAGCTAGAGCAAGCTCACAAAAATGGTTCCTTACTTTGGCAAGGCGTGATTTCCTTTGATAACGACTTTTTAGCTGCCCAAGGACTATATGATCAAGCAACCGGTCGTGTTGACCAGCAAGCCATCAAAACGGTCATGCGTGATGTGATTCCCAAAATGATTGACAAAGAAGGGTTGTCTGATTCAGCTTTTTGGTGGGGGAATATTCATTTGAATACAGATAATATCCATGTGCATTTTGGACTTTCTGAAGTGCAATCTACCCGTGAAAAAATCTTTTATCAACCTCGCCACCGAATGGAGTATCGTGGTAATTTTTCACAAAAAACAATTCAAAAATGTAAAAGTGATGTTTTTCATGGTCTCATTAATGACAAAACACGTTCGGCTCTATTGCAAAAAGAACAACTCTTAGCTAACTTAAAAGCGAATCTCATTGACCAGGTGTTTCAAGAAAACAGAGTGGTTCATTCAACTGAAAAAAATTTTTTGGAACAAGCTTATAATCACCTGCCGTTTCAAAAGAAATGGCGTTACGGTTCTAACGCTAAAGATTTTGCGGTGAGTAAATTTTTCTTAGATAAATACCTGGACTCTTATTTTGAGCATGATGGGAAAGAACTGTATCAAGAATTTCTACAAGAAACCCGTGACTTTTTACAAACTTATGAGGGAACTTATTCAGCTGAAAAAAATCAGACTTATGAAAAAATCAGAACAGTCGATGGTCAAGTCATTCGGACACAAGCAACGTCAAAAGGATACGACTTAGACCAGCTAGTAGCTCGGCGAGAAGCAGAACTAAGAGAGCGGTTAGCTAATCGTATTTTACGTTCCTTTCGAGAAACCCCTCCAAGAATCAAAAGTAATCAATTAGCCTCTAATCTGACTGACTTTTCAAGTTTGAATCAGAAACGTATTGTGGAACAGCTACCCGAAGCAACAATTTTGAAATCGTTAGAAGCCTGGCAAAAACTAGGGTATCAACTCACCCCTGAAGCAAAAGCCATCACAATCATAAAACCTGTCTATGATGCTTACGATAAGTACGGTAATGGTCTTGGTCAACCTCAATTTCATCATGAAGCATTGTATGATGTGAGTCAAGTAGAAGAAAATTTGTTAGCCAAACAGCTGACTTTGAAAGACTTATCTGTTTTTTCAACTGAAGAATTAACAGAATTGGTTGATGTGGCAAAACAAAAGCAACATCGCACCTTAAAAGAGCGACAAGAACTCGGAACTTTTCGCTATGCTTTAAGGCTTAGTCGGTTAGAAGAAAAGCAAAAAGAACTCCTAGTAATCCAGAAGCTCCTACATCAAGTTCAGCCTTTGACAACTGACCAAGCTTTTGTGTCTTTTAAGCAACAAGCCATAGCTCAAGAACTGAAGCTCATTGAATGGCAACTAACCCCAAATTACAAACTAAAGCCTGAAGAGATCACTGCTAAGAAGTTATTGAACCAACAATTTCAAGATAGTGTATCGTTCCCCGTTTCAAAGGCGTCGGGAGAGAACATCCAGATACCAGTCAAACAGCTTCAAGAAGAACTCAAAGCTCTTTCCCCGCTTCAGGATCAGAGTATCTTATCCTTCTTAAAAGGACAAGACATCTCCAAAAGCGAGTATGTTGAAGAACTACAAACCCATCTGTCTATTTTTCAGCTGAAACATGACATCTATCAAAACAATCAAGCCATTGCGACCTCTACTAATGATGAGCAAATCAAAGGCTTGAAGCAATTAAACGCTCAACACTTTTCAACCTTGAAACAGTTGTATGAGAAATTACTGCCTGAAGAAGAAAGCCAGCAGAAAACACAAATCCAACAAGCTTTAGCCAAACAGCTACAAGCTCATAAACGGTCTCAACGCCAAAGCATGAACCAAGTTCATGGAAAAGCAACGCTAGACACCAGTTTTCTGCGACAGTTAACGACGGCACTCTCAAAAGCTCAACGTGCTAATCAGAGAGCCCTTACAGAACGTGCTCGTAGCGACGAGCGAGAAGAGCAAGAAGAGTATCGCTACCATCGTTAATGAAAAAGTACCTCATATCAAAACGAGGTACTTTTTCATTAACCCTAACTAAAACTAATTTTGAGCTCTTTGCCTAAAGCAAAGGCGATTTTACCTAGAGTATCAACACTTGTATTCGCACCTTTTTCAATACGTGCAATGGTTGATTGAGGGACGTGAGCCAATTCTGCTAATTCTCGTTGACTGTATCCCGCCTCTTCACGGGCAAGCATTAAGGCTACCGCACTATCTAATTTTCTTTTTTCTTTCAAAAATCCTTGTTTAAACTCGTCATCTTTAAGTTGTTTTTCAAGGTAATCATTAAATGTTACAGTTGTCATTTGATGTTCTCCGTTTCTTCAAATTCTGCTTTCAGTTGTTTAGCATGTTCTATTTGCACCTTGGGAGTCTTTTGTGTTTTCTTTGTAAAGCCATGAGTAATAATATACCTGTCATCTATCACATGAAAGTATAAAGCTCTTTGGATATTGCTAGAAACTTTTGATCGAATCTCAAAAATGTCATCATCTAGCTTTTTTACCCATTCCATACGTTGAGAAATGAGTAACCCATATTCCTGAATACTAGCAATAACCGTTAATAACTTCTCTTTATCTTTTTTGGGAAGTTTGTCTAAGAACTCTTGAAATTCCATTCTACCATTCGGTCTAGTATAAAATTCAAATTTAGGTTTCTTCATAATCATATGATAGCATATATTGTTCGTTTTGTCAAAATATGCTATCAATGAAAGCCAGAAAATAGAATTGACTTTACCCTTTACAGCACGATTTTTACTTATCCTTTATGCTAAAGGTATCACAAAAAGAAAAGGAGCTATTATGGAATTATATTTTCCAGATGTAACACTAGAAACGTTTGATATTGAAGCAAACTGGTTAGTTAAAGCTATGGATGATCAAACGTTACGGGTTACTTTTGAAGGCCAAGGCAGAAATGCGGATTTAGAGATTTGTTTATCTTATCAAGACAATCCCAAACAATATTCCTTGTTGTCTGTTGGTGAGTTGATTCAACTGCCAATAGAGCTGTTCATACAACCAGACGATACCCCTTATCGTCCGTATTATGAGTGTTTTTAAAGAAGGGAGAAAATATGTCAGAACAAAAGGCAGAAAGTAGAAAAGAACGTAAAAAAGTGGCACGTTCTCGAGCGATTTTAGATGTCGCTAATGAGTTGAATATGGAGTTGTTCCGGTCAGGTCGAGATTATCGCTGGAAAGAGCATGATAGTCTAGTTATTACACCTGACACCAATTTGTGGAACTGGTTTTCTCGCAAATTAGGTGGTGATGTCATTTCGCTTGTTGAGACAATTAAAGACGTTGATTTTAACCAAGCAGTTGATTTTCTTAACGATGGCGACTTCAAAACCTTTCAAAAGGTTGAGCGTAGGGAAGAACCATTTAGTTATTATCTCAAACCTTACGAACAACCATTCAACGAGGCAAGAACTTATCTCAAGCAACAGCGTGGACTTTCAGATGAGACGATTGACTTCTTCTTAGATCAAGGTGTGATGGCACAAGCCAATGCGAAAGTCCATGGCAGTATTGAACCTGTTATTGTCTTTAAATCCTTAACTCAAGAAGGGGAGATTATCGGTGCTCAATTGCAGGGGATTGAAGCTAACTGGGAAAAATGGCCAGAACGAGGCTATGCGAAAAAGATAGTGAACAACTCAGATGGTATGACAGGTCTGCATGTGGATATTGGTCAACCAAAGCGTCTTATCTTTACAGAAAGTGCAATTGACCTCATATCTTACTATGAATTACATAAAGATAGCCTGCAAGACGTTCGTTTGGTGTCAATGGATGGTGTGAAAGAATCCATTGTTGGTCGTCATTTAGTAGAATTGGAAACAGAACTTGCAGGACGTCCTTTAAGATGGAGCAGAGAAGAGCTTTCTCGTGGTTTAACTACTGCTATTGAACGAGGCTACTTTGCGGAAGGCAAAAATGCCGATAAGATTACTCTTGCAGTGGATAATGATGCTGGTGGTCGAAACTTTATCACTTCCTTGCAAGCAAAAGGAGTTGATCTAACGGTTGATATTCCAGATTTACCAGACGGACAAGAGAAGGCTGACTGGAATAGTTATTTACAGCAGAAAAAACAACCCACGATTGAAAGTGAAGTGAATACTTTCATGGAGCCTTCGTCAGCTGAAAAAGAAGCGGTTGGTGAATTGAAGTCTTACGGTACTTTCATTATTGATGATGACTTTCTCGAACGTCGTTATGGTTCTGTGGAACACGATAACAGTATAACAACACCTACTGAACAACCAAGTAGTCAAGTTGAAGAAGATTTTGTCGCAGACTCAAAACAAGAAGAGCTTACCTCAAAATCCGTTTCTTACGAAGACTACAAGCAAGAAACAGAAGCTCTTGAAAAGAGTCTCAAACAAAAGATTTCTTCTGGTGAGTTATCTGTTAATGTGGACGATGAAGTCTATGCTTACATGATTTTCAATGGCTTAGGAAATTCCCACCCGATGCAAACATTGACGGAGAAGCGTTTAGATACCCTTTATTCAACTGATATTCTGGAACAACTAAAAGCTGTAACAGATGAAAACGTGGATGCCTACAAGACAAAAGGAACACCAGAACAAGACAGGCTTTATCAGTCTCTCAAAGCTAATCAAAGACAACTAGGATTAGCTGATGTTTCTAGTCGCTTCGTGGGAGAAATGGCAATTAGTGCTTACAATGCCAATTATCGTTTGAGCGGGCTATCTCAAGAAGAGCATTTTCGTAATGCCGAGTCTCTGTTTGCAGGGATGGTAAAAAACGTTATTGAGTACCCTTGTATAGAAAACGGTAATGATATACCCGTTTTCTGGATTCATTCAGATAACGCTCTTTATCGTTATTTAGACCAGCTATCAGGAGATATAACACTAACAAGAGAAGACCTAGACAAGCTAATTGATACCATCAGCTATCACTCACCAGAAATTGTCTGGGAAGACAATAAAAAATCCCTTGAGGAAACTCAAGAGGTGGTAAGTTCTGATTCAGAGCAAAATAAAAACGAGAGGACCAATGGTAGTCAGGGGTCTTTACAGCCCTTGGCCGAAGGCAGTCCCACACCCGTACCAGAAACTGGTACCTTTGAACGATCTGTTACCAGTCGTCCTACGACATCCTCTCATTTACTATATTTTAGCATAAATGAAGGCTTTAAGTCAATTAATGACGGTCGTTATCATTCCATTACTCAGAATGACTTGGTTAAACTCAATCGCAAAATTCGTCGACAAACGATTCAAAATGCAGCACAATATTATTTAGAAGAACTAGCTAACTCTAAGTTTTACTATGTTACATCTGAAAAAATTGTGCAAGTAAATTTTGAAGAAAAACACTTTATGCACTTAACAGGAATTAAACCAAAAGGAGAAGGTCAAAGTGCTGTAAAAACCCTTCATGATTTTGCAGAAGGAAATGGACGTTTTGATAATATCCTTTTAGCAAATAATGATGCTGCCTTTGATAAAATTAATGTTTTGTCAGATTTATCTGTGGCAACAGAAAGCTCTTCTTTCTATTTTGATGATTTGACAGATATTCAGAGATATAGTGGTAAATTTGATAGTCTTCTAAAATCAGACGATAAGGATATTATTTTACTTTTCAAAGAGTTTGGAGAAGAAAGTTATATTCCTGTTTCTATTTTTCAATCTAGAGTCAAAATAGCAAAAGAGTTAGAAACTGTTAACAAAACCCCTATTCTTGGTGTTTATAGGGAGAGAGATGGTCATTTAGAACAGTTGTCCATTAATGAGGAATATATCAAAGACGATGGTGAGGAAATGCTCTCCATCTTACAAAACAAACAATATCAAGAAATGTCGAGTGAGCAAGCACTTGTACCAACTCAACCTGAAGTAACCGCTGAAGACTTTACCAAAGTCTTGGATGCTGTCTATAATAACGGAGCTCAAATCGGTAAAGCTAATCGAGCTAATATTCCAGAAGAGTTACATCCATCCTGGGACAAGTATGATGAGTATGCTAAACAATATGATAATGATTTCAAGCAAATCCTGGATGCTGCTGAAAAAGATCGCTTGCTAGATAAAAGTTCAGACTTCTATAAAGCTTGGATGCAAGATGATATTTATGACAATCATTATCATGTTCGTCTCCAAGAGTTGTCAGATGAGACACCATTACCGTTTGATGTGACTGAGTTCATTGATTACCAAACCTTTGCGACAGAACTTTATCAGCGTCATCAAGAGTCTCAATTAGGTGATGAAGTGACTAATGCAACAGTTAATTTTGCGATTTATGCCCCTGGTGGTGACCTGATTAAAGAAGAAGTCAGCTATCATATTGGAGAGGAAAACAAACCGATTTCACAATTATTAGGTCTTGGTTATCGTCGCTTAAAAGGTTACCAAGAACTCGCTCAATTGGATGACGAGGCTCTTTCTCAGCTGGAAAACCAAACGGTGAATCAGACCATCGCCAAAGAAGCTAACGAACCTGTGAGCATTGAAGAAGAGCACCCTACAAAAGCAGTATCTAAAGATGAGGAGCCAGAAGTTCTTTCGGAAAAACAGGTCTTAAAAAATCAGTTCGCAAAAAGGGTAGAAGAGATTTTAAATAACTCTCCCGCACAAGGTCAGGAACCGTCTCAAACAATTGATATGACTAATCATGCAATGGAAACTTCAACTGCTAACAAAGAGAAAGTTCCAGCCCCTATTGACTATGAGAAGATTACGCCACATGAATTAAGTCAGGTGGCTCTTCAAAAAATTCGTGACTATGCTCAGTCGCCTAAAGATTTACGAGAATATCTTGATTTTATGAGTCGTTTTCCTCATCTTTCGCCTCGCAATGTTGCCCTTATTCAAGCTCAATGGCCAGGAGCCAATGCGGTTGCGACCTACAACCAATGGCAATCCATGGGAGATAGCTTAGGCATTAGTGAAGACGATGTGGTACAAACTAAGGCGACCTATATCAATAAACGCACAGGAAAGAAAAAAGAAGTGGTTCACCAAGGGCTTTCGGTTAAGGCAGGGGAAAAATCCCAAATAACCTTGTTTAGACCACAAATGGAAAAGATGATTCCTGTTTTGGATAGCAATGGCAACCAAGTCAAAAATGAAAAAGGTAATCCGAAATTCAAACGACTGTCACAGGCTACGCCACAAGAAAAAGCATTAGTTAAAGACAAGAAGCTGAAAGTGACGCTTTTTCAAAAACGTGATACGAGCGGTCAGCCATTGTACACGACTTATAAAGTGTTTGAACTCTCTCAAACGACCTTAAAACCAGAAAGCTATCCTAAAGCCATGCCAAACCGTCATTATAACTTTGATACCAATCAAGTGAAAACTTATGAAGTGCTTGAAGGTCTCTGTGATTATGCTAAAAGCCTTGGAGTGACCATTCTCCAGGATGATGCCCATGTCTTAGGAAATAGCAAGGGAGCTTTTGACCCTAATCGCCAAGAAATCCTGCTTAATCCTCACAATACCCCAGGTGAAAAAATTGGGACGACTATTCATGAGTTAGCCCATGCAACCCTGCATAATCCTAAACTGACGACATCTCAGACGAAAACTGTTCCTCGTTATCAAGCTGAACTTGAAGCTGAAATGACGAGTTACCTGGTGTCAAAACATTTTGGGCTAGACACAGGCGATAAAGCGTTTCGTTATATGGCTAACTGGACGGATAACTTGAACGTATTTAGTGATAAAGCTTTGACTGATTCGATGACACGGATTCATAAAACAGTCATGTCAATGGTTAATCACGTGGAACAACATACGAAACCTTATCAGAGATCTAGAGGACAAGATCCAAATTTTCCCAAAGCCCAAGATAAAGGGCTAAGCCGTTAAAAAAGAGCGCTTTAGCGAGCGCTCTTTTGCTTTGGTGATAGCCAATAAGTGATATAACTTTTTAGCTATTTCTAGATTCGGATGTTTGTTTTCAGAATTGACTTTGACCCTTACAGCACGATTTTAAATTATCCTTTATGCTAAAGGTATCACAAAAAGAAAGGAAGATGTTATGGTTACGCTAATACTAGCTGAAAAAGAAGAACAAGCCAAAGCTTATGCGGCTGCTCTAGGAACAGCGACGACACAACAAAAAGTACACATCATTCCCAAAAGTCCATTTTTTGAGGATGAGGTGCATGTTGTAGCAGCGGAAGGACATTTGTTTGAATATGGTCTTCCAAGCGATAATTGGGAGTTAACCAAGCTCCCTTTGGTTGACGTGTCGTTTAAGCAGCAGTTAAAACAAGATAAAAAGTCAAAAGACTATTTTAATCGGATTTACCAAGAAGTCACTAAAGCAGACAGCATTATTATTGGAACGGACGCGGATAGGGAGGGAGAGCGTATTGCTTATTCCATTTTATCTCATATTCCAGGTGGCAAAGACAAAATCACCAAGCGTTTATGGGTTAACTCCATGACAACAAAAGGGCTTCAACGTTCCTTTCAGAGTTTACGAGAATCACAAGAAACTTACAACTACTATTTGGAAGCAGAAGCAAGAGCACAGAGCGATTGGCTCGTTGGCATGAACCTGTCACCTTTAGCCACGCTTGATTTACAAGCGAGGGGTCAACTGTCAAAACAAAAAGGCAATAGTTTATCTGTCGGTCGCGTTCAAACCCCTACTGTTCGTTTGATTTGTGAGAATGATTTAGCCATTCGTGGTTTTATCCCACAACCGTATTGGAAGTGTCAATTAGAAGATCGTGCAACAGGCATTTTGTTCTCAAACAAGGATAAGTTTACAGATAGTGACGAAGCTCTAGCAACAGCTAACGCCTTAGCGGAACAATCACTCGTGACGGCTATTGAAACGAAAGAGCATCAACGAGCAGCCCCACCCTTATTTAATCTCTCTGATTTACAAGGGTATGTGGCGAAACGTTGGCAATATGAGTCAACCAAGACCGAACAAATCGTGGAGAAGCTCTATCTCAAAAAATATTTGTCTTATCCTCGAACCGATTGCCGTTTTATCACAGCAGATGAATTTGCTTACTTGACACAGCATCTTAATGGCTATCAAGAAGTTATCCAATGTTCGTTTGAACCAAAATACTTGCAACCTCGTGAAGCTTACGTGGATGAGGAAAAAGTGGCTAAGACTAGTCACTATGCCTTGATTCCAACGGAGAATATTCCTAATCTCGCTACGTTATCTCAAGAAGAACGTCGCATTTATGAGAGTGTCGTGAGACGAACCATTTTAATGTTTGCGGCTGATTGTTTCTATCAAACCACAAGTGTTCAACTGGAAAATAAAGCTTGGATGTTTCAGGCAACTGGTCGACGTATGATTAATTTAGGGTGGGCAGAATATAGTGAGCAAGCTGTCCGAAAAGATGTTGAGTTACCTCATTATCAAGTAGGGCAACTAGTGCCAACAGCTGTTCAAGTAATCGAAGGTGTTACGAAACCACCTAAACGCCTAACCGAAAGTCAGCTGATTAGTCAAGTCTTTCCGAAATATGGTTTAGGCACACAAGCAACTCGTGGCGCTATTATTCAGACGATTCAAAAGCGTGGTTATGTCAAAAAAGATCGTAAAACAGGGCAACTGTTTCCAACGGATAAAGCCTATTTGCTGATTAATTATCTCATTGACAACGAATTTTCATCGCCAGAGACCACAGGTGGTTGGGAGGTCTTTCTTTCACAAATTGGGGAAGGAGCGATTGATCCTCGTGAGTTTGTGGATGCCATTAAAGATAAACTAAGCAGTCAAGTTCAAGCGGTTAAAGAAAGGGGTGATTAAGATGACCAACAGCTCCCAAACACCGTTCTTAGAAAAATATACTGATAACTTATCGGCTAAAATTGCGCAAAAAGAAGCGGATTATCAGATTTATGGTCGTGAGAAAGAGATTGCGGCAGTCATCACTTCTCTTCGCAGACGAACTAAAAATAATCCTGTCTTAGTTGGAGAAGCGGGTGTTGGGAAAACAGCCATTGTTGAAGGGTTGACTTTAGCGATCTTAAAAGGAGAGGTTCCAGAGGAACTGAAGGGTTTAACCGTTCGCTCCTTAGAATTATCCAGTTTAATGACTGAAGAAGATGGTGGTTTTATTGCTAAATTCAAAAAAATCATTGAAGAGATGGTGGCAACCCATGGAGAAAACCTTCTCTTTATTGACGAATTTCATACTATTGTTGGGGCAGGTAGTCATGAAGGGCAAGCCCTCGATGCAGGAAATATCATTAAACCAGTGCTTGCCCGTGGGGATATTCAACTCATTGGTGCTACCACCTTAGATGAGTTTCATGACTATGTCGAAACCGATCGTGCTTTAGAACGGCGAATGCAGCCCATTATGGTTGATGAGCCTAGTCAAAATCAAGCGATTAGCATGATTGATCAAGCAAAAGGGGTTTATGAAAGCTATCATCAGATTGCCATTAGTCATGAAGCGGTCAGACAAGCAGTGAGTTTATCTGTTCGCTATATTACTGATCGCTTTTTACCAGATAAAGCGTTTGATTTAATCGACGAAGCGGCTACCATTGCTTCAGCTGAGAAAAAGCTAATTGTCACCGAAAAAGAGATTGCTCAAGTCCTTAAGAATCGCACAGGAATCCCAATGACAACGATTTTAAAAGCTGATAAAGACCGTTTAGGAGGTCTAAAGGAAAAACTCAAACGTCGGGTGAAAGGACAAGATGAGACCATTTCAGCTATTGTGGATGCTATTACCATTGCGCAAGCAGGTCTCCAAGATGAAAATAAGCCGATTTCTTCATTTCTTTTTCTTGGGCCAACTGGTGTTGGGAAAACAGAATTATCAAAAGCTGTTGCCGAAGCTCTCTTTGATGATGAGAATGCAATGATTCGCTTTGATATGTCTGAATACAAGCAAAAAGAAGATGTGGTGAAATTCATCGGTGACAGGGCTACTCGTACTAAGGGACAACTAACTGAGAGTGTCAAGCAAAAACCTTATAGTGTCTTGTTGCTCGATGAAGTGGAAAAAGCACACAGCGAAGTGATGGATATTTTTCTTCAGGTGCTTGATGATGGCCGACTAACGGATAGTACGGGACGAGTGATTAGTTTTAAAAATACCATTGTGATCATGACAACTAATATTGGGGCACAAAAGATTATTAATAAGGCAGAGTTAAAAGGGAATTTTAAAAATCTTTCTGACCGTGAACGGCTACAGTTTGAAAAATCGATGGAGAGCGAACTCCAAACCGAATTTCGTCCCGAGTTTCTTAACCGTATTGAAAACAAACTCATTTTTAACCTCTTGGAACGAGATGTCATTGAAGAGATTGCACTTAAAGAGTTAAAAGACATAGCCAAACGAATGGCCAAGCAAAGCTTGAGTCTTAGCTATGACCCCAATCTGATTGCTTATCTTGCGGATGTTGGAACAGATATTAAAAATGGGGCACGTCCCTTAAGACGGTTGATTAAACGTCAAGTCTTAGCGCCTATTTCAACGAGTAGCTTTTCTCTTCCTAGCGATCATCAGGCGTATCATATCCATCTATGGGTCGAAGGAGAAGCACCAGATGAGAAGCATCGACAAGATTATCGTCACATCTGTTTAAGCGTTGAGGACAGTTTGGCAAGTTTGTTTGGTTAAAAACGTTTTTCAGAATTGACTTTGACCGTTACAGCACGATTTTAAAAAATGACTTACACTAAGGTTGTCAATAAAAATGAATGGAGGACTTCTATGGAAAAGAAGACGATTTTGACAAAAACATTTCAGCGATTAACAGCTAATCGAAAGCCTTACTTATTATCGTTATCCCTCTTTTTATCAGGAGTGATGACGAGAACTGCTTACGCAGAGGATCCATTTGCGAAAACGCAAAGTTTAGCCCAACAAGGGATTACGAAACTCCAAGGAATTAGTATTGTTATTTTTGCTTTAGCAGTGGTAGCGACAGGTCTACTTTATGGTTTTGGTGGTCGTGAGTTAAAAGCTGGTATCAAAAAACACTGGTTAGCAATTGCTATTGGCATTATTCTGGCTTCAGCAGGACCAAGTATTGTTGAGTGGTTTTACAATTTTGTGACAGGTTAAGGAGGTCTCTATGGCGTTTAGCCCTTTTAAGAAAAGTTCCAAATGCTTGATCACCGATGCCCTTTTTCTGGAAGTAACTTGGGAAGATGGCAAGTCTCCGGAAGATGACTCTGAACTGTTAGGAATCATCGAGGGGGTAGATAGTAATCTTCCTGAAGGACAGCTATTGCTTGAAGAGTCACTGCCATACTTAACCTTTTCTCAAGCGGAGTTACTCTTTCAAGAATTGTTACAGGTTTATGGCCAGTTTCAACTGAAGAAAGTGGCGATCGCTCATCTAGAAGGAAAAGAAGTGGTGACTGAAGGCGAAGTGTTTGCCAGTCCCTTTGTTCTCAATCAGGATTACCAAACACTCCTTCATCCGCTTATCACGGCTATTTTAACGGATTCGACTTTCAATGCTTATAGTTACCAGGAAAAACGTGAGTATTTTGAAAATCAGATTTATCCTGCCTATACAATCAGTTTAGGGATAACTGAGGCCGCTTTACCTTTCTTTCCCGAAGCAGGCGAACAGATAAGAACCACTTCTCAAGTAAGGACGATGACACAAGCTTCACCAGTTGCCCCACCAGTCAATCAAGAAACTCGTTCGAATCCGAACACAAAAACAGTTAAACGATTAACGATTTGGCTAGTTGCCTCAACGCTTCTTGCTGTAGCTGGCCTTGGAGCATCTGCTTTTGCATTTGCTCAACTTTCTCAGAAGACTGAGCAACTCACTTATCTTTACCAACAACAAAAAGAAACGAAAACGTTGGTCTCAACTGAACACCAAATTGACGTCTTTTGTCGTTATTTCTTACCCAGTTATTATTCTGGGAATAAGGATAGCTTAACGGCTTTTCTCTCTGATGGTGATGCGAAATACACAGTTCCTAAAGAAGGGACGCTTCAGTCTGTGATGCTCGAAAAAATGAGCTATCACTCAAAAACCAATGATTATCAGGTGACTTATGTGTTAGCAGTAAAACAGGAAGAAACGACAAGTATTCGTCTATCGTTTACCGTTAAAGCTGATAAAAGTAGTCATTATGGCTTTGTGGTGACTCAAGAACCACAAGAATCAGATTATATTAAGTAAAAAAGGAGAACTCTATGACAAAGAAACACCAACTTTTAGCTGCTCTAGCAGTGTCAACCGTTGCTCTTACGCAAGCAAGTCTAGCTTCAGCTGATGAGGTAAGTATGCCAGAAACACTTAATGAGGTGTCGGTGGTTACTGAGATGCAACCTGTTGATCCAAGCACACCAATTGTTCCAGATGTGCCAACAGATCCAAGCACACCGCCAACAACCCCAGATGTCCCAACAGACCCAGGAACACCACCTACTAATCCAGATACGGGTGGTGACACAGGAGGTGAGACGGCTCCTGACCAGCCAACAGACCCAAGTACCCCACCATCGACAGATGGTAGTGATACGGATAATTCTGGTGGTGACAATACCCCAGGAACAGGCGGAGATACAGAGACCCCATCTAATCCTGGAACAGGTGAAGAGACGACTAAACCTAGCGAACCATCTCAACCAACACCGCCACCAATTACTGATGATGCCGTCAATAAGGATGACCAAGGAAACATCACCGTGAAACCGCAAGTTGTTGCACCTAATCAAACGGTGGTTGGAACTCAGAACGGTCAGTTGCTAGTGCAAGATGCTTCAGGTAATACTCGTTTAGCAGATGCGACTGAGTTCGGTGGTCAGAAAAACGACAATGGCACAGTCTCTTTCAAAACAGCTGATGGTAAAATGGTTACCCTTCCAGAGACGGGTTCTACCAACGGAACCCTTCTTAGTCTTTTAGGGTCAGGACTTCTTGGATTGGTTGGCTTCTTCTGGAAGAAAAAACAATCGCTATTATAAAAAAACTAAAGGAGAATGAAAAAATGACAACAAAACAATTATCAAAGGTAAATGGACACGGATATTTCCGTAAATCAAAAGTATACGGTTTAGTATGTGGGATTGCGTTAGCGACAGCCTTTCTTGGTGCTCATGTTAGCGCTGATGAAGTGACCTCAAATGAGCCTCTTTCTGTAGCAGAACAAGAAGCTAATCAAACCATTGTAGCTCCAGAAAATGATAAACTGTCTGATGCTATTCAAAATGCGACCAATTCAGGAGTTGACATCACACAAGATGCCAATCAATCTGTTGGTAATAAAGAAGAAGCAAATAACGATTATGATCATCAGGCTGAAGAGTTGGATAAAATTACAGCTGAACAAGATAAAATTAATCAAGAAAATGCTCAGATCAATAAAGACAATCAGGCATTAGAAGATATGCAACAAAATGCAAACCAAGCAGCACAGAATACGAATCAAAACGCTGATAAGTACCATGAGCAGCATGGTGGTACCATAACAGATACAACCATTGACTATGGTGATGGCACTTCGACTGATGATTATCATAGAGGACAACAAGAAGCAGAAAAAATTGATAAGGAAAATGACAAAGCAGTCACTGACTATCTCGATGAAAAAGCAAAATATGAAGCCATTGTTGAGCAAGCTAATGCCTTGAATAATGCTATCAGTAAAGCAGAAAATGACTTGACTTCTAAAGGGGTAACAGTCATCAAAGTTAATAAGGTCGTTCACTCATTGGAAGAATTGAAACAGTTATTAGCACAAAATGAGGCAGCTATTGCTTCTGCTAATAAACAGGTAACCCTTCAGGTAGCAATTATGAAGGCTTACAATGAAGCAAATGATGCTTACCAAAATTTAAATCAACAAGTTTCTGATGCGGTAACGAATCATGGTGGGGCTATTACGGTTGATAAAGTGGAAATTAATACAGGTCAAACCGAATCTGATTACCAAGATTACAAAGCCACTGTTGAGAACCTAATCGCCCAAAATCAACAGAAACTGCAAGAATTTTTACAGAAACTTGAAGAGTTTAAAACGTCAAGTCAGGTGAATGTTTCAACCAGTGTTGCTACTCAAAATGTTGATGATTTAACTTACGGTGACTCTTTCATGAGCGGTGTGATTAACGCTGATGGAACGTTTACATTTACCCACGATATGAATGATGGTGATAATGCTTGGGCTGGTATTTTAGGAACTGGCACATTAACAGGAAAATTGAATTACACAACGGTTGCCAATGGCGATGGCTCTATTACGGTGACATTATCTAGTATTGATCTTTATAGTTATCAGTATACTTCAAATCGTTTGAATCATGCCGTTAACCAAAATCTCAACTTCCATGTCTACACCATTGATGGTGTTGAGATTTATAGTAATTTACATAATGGAAACAATAGTTTTACAGATGTGATTAATCGAAACATCCTTTTAAACAAGAACTATACCATTGCTGCTGGAGCTTCTACAGGTAACATCGGTGTTTTGACTATTGATGATAACTGGATTTATAATACACATGGACAAGCGATTGTTAATTTTACGAATCCAAATCAACTGCCAACAGCAACGCTTCATTCAGTGGAAGCACCTGTTAATCCACCCGTTGTTGAGGTACAGGCAGAACTTGTTAAAGCAAGCAATCCTGATAAACCAGAACTTGTTTTGCAAAAAGTTAATGAAGCACCAGATCCTCAAAAAACACCCCTAAAGAATAATTTAACAGCAAGTTATCACTTAAATGAGTACAAAGTTCCTTTAACAACTGTTAAAGATGTTTTAAATGATAATGGTATTTCGATTAATAATGGCACCCTTCAAAAGGGAGAAACAGGTCATTATATTTTAGAAGGGGCTAAAGTTGAAGCACACGGTAAAGATAATCTTGTCAAATATGATTTTGAAGATTATCTTGATGTGCAACATGATGAATATAAGGGTTATCATATTTATGCGATGGTTCCAATCACCTTAAAAGATGGTACGGTTATTAAATCAGGAGCAGATTTACAAGCTTATGCTCAAGCTATTTATGATAGCATTACAGGCCGCTTCTATGTTACTCTTAATTCTGACTTTCTAGCACAGATTGCTAAAGATAGTGATTTTCAAGCAAAAATTGATATTAAATTTGTTCGTATCGCCGCAGGGGATGTTTATAATGATTTTGTAAATCATCTTGCTTTCCAAGATGACGAGGGCAACGTGACAGAAGTTCCTATTCCGTCTAATGAAGTTGTGACACATACACCAGAGCCTGAAATTCCAGCAACGCCTGAAACGCCAGTTGAAGATGTTCCAGTTGTTCAATCGAGCATTCTTCCATTAACGGGTGATGACACAAGCTCTACTAGTATTCTTGCAAGCGTTGCAGGTATTCTCATGATCTTGGTTGGACTTGTCGGTGTGCGTAAACGCAAAGAAGATTAATCCCTAATATAGAGCAGGCTTAGCCTGTTCCTATCAGCAAGCTTTATAAGTAGGAGAGCTTGTTGATAGGAGCGGATTAACCGCTTTTTATAATTAAGGTTACTGAAAATAATGATAAGACATCCGTAGCCTTAATTTTTATTCTAAAATTTGATATACTTAAAAGGGTATTAACAAAAACTAAAGAGAGGTTATGTATGCGTGTAAAAGGTCACGGAACGATTAAAAAGTCAAAAGCTTATGGGACAATTGGGACGTTGTTACTGTCTGGTGTTGCGTTAGCCACATTAAGTGTTGGTACAACAAATGTAAGTGCGGATGAAACTGTTGTTGAAACACATCAAGTGGATCAACTGACCACAGATAATTTGCAACACCTTGACCAAACAGTAATAGATGATAATGAGAGTAGCTCTGCTGAGCTTCCTACTCCATCACCAGAAGAAGAGCTTTCTAATTCTAATGGTCAATCATCAAATGCGTCAGAAGGTAGTGAAACAGAGGAACATCAACATCTAACCGAAGAATCAAAACAACCTGATGACCTAGGTGAGGCTGATACAGAAAGTGTTGAAAAAAATGATACCGTAGAAACAGATATACCGTTAGATACTCCTAAGACAGATGACCTAGACAGTAACATGAAGACAGAGGAAGAAGGAAATTCTTCTCAAAAGGAAGACTCTGTCGATGAAAATGGTAATCAGGAAGTTGAGAACAGCTCTAATCAGAATCAAGTCGATACGACTGAAACTCCTGATAAAGATTCATCTGGTGCGACAGGTTCAGCTACTCAAGAAGTTACGAGTGTGACACTGGGTAGCAACGGTTTTCAGATTCAATATAACCAAGCCATTTCAGCTGGTAGTAAGATTATGTTTGCCGTTTGGTCTCAGGTAAACGGTCAAGATGATTTGATTTGGTATACTGCTGATAGCACTGGTAAAGTTGTTGCTAAGTATACTGGAAGTTACGGGACTTATTATGTGCATACCTACCAGAATGTTAATGGGAAGATGATTGGTCTTAACGGAACATCTATTGATATTCCTAAACCAAGTGCTACGGTATCTGTGAAACAGCAGACTGAAACCACTTATCAAGTTACTGTTGATAATGTTCCAGCTTATATTACTAGTATTGTCTTACCAACATGGACAGAAGCTAATGGGCAAGATGATATTATTTGGTATCAAACAACGAAGAATGGCACTACCTCTTATACAGCGACCATTAGTGTGGCAAAACACTACTTAGAGAGTGGTAAGTACAACGTTCATGTTTATGGCACAAGTGCGGTAACCAATGCTTTAGTTGGATTGACAGGGACAACGTTTACGAATGATTATCAATTTGGAGATGTTACGGTTGATGCTACCTTAGGTCAAAATGGTATTGTCTTGACAATGCCAAGTGATGTCGCTCAAGGCCTTACCGTACAGCACGCTGTTTGGTCAACAACAAATGGTCAAGATGATTTAGTTTGGTATCGTGCGAATGCTTCAGGTCAAACAGTGGCTAAGTATACTGGTGATTATGGCACTTATCTTATCCATACTTATGCCGTTATTCATGGAAAAATGGTGTGTATCAATGCCACAAGTATTGAAGTACCTAAACCACAGGTCAATGCCACTATTACAAAAGAAAGTCCTACAACATATAAAGTAACGGTGACAGGTGTTCCTGTTTATATCGATAGTGTTCAAGTACCAACCTGGACAGAGGCAAATGGTCAGGATGATATTCAGTGGTATACTGCTACAAAAGCTTCTGATGGTTCTTATTATGTGATTTTTAGTGAAGCTACCCATAACCTTGAAGCAGGTAAATACAATGTTCATGTTTATGGTCATAGCAATGTCACGAATAGTCTCATTGGTTTGTTAGGAACTAGTGTGACATCAGATTATCACTTTGGTGATGTTACAGTTAATGCTACCTTAGGTCAAAATGGTATTGTCTTGACAATGCCAAGCGATGTCGCTCAAGGGCTTACCGTACAGCACGCTGTTTGGTCAACCAAAAACGACCAAGATGATTTAGTCTGGTATCGTGCGAATGCTTCTGGTCAAACGGTGGCTAAGTATACTGGTGATTATGGCACTTATCTTATTCATACCTATGCTGTTATTCATGGAAAGATGGTGTGTATCAATGCCACAAGTATTGAAGTGCCTAAGCCTAATGTAACGGTGACGTTAGAAAAAGTTTCCGATACCTCAGCTAAAGTAACAGTGACAAATGTTCCTGTCTACATTACAGGTATTTCATTACCAATATGGACTGAAGCCAATGGTCAAGATGACATCAAATGGTATAGTGCTACAAAACAAGCAGATGGCAGTTATAGTTATACTTTCTATGCAAAAGATCATGGTTTTGAATCAGGTCACTACAATGTTCACGTTTATGGTCATAATAATGTTACCAATAGCTTTGTTGGACTATCAGGGTCTAACGGTATTGATTTGATTTTCAATCAGAGCTTAACCAAGCCAACGGTAGCGGTTCAAAATCACAATAGTACTCAAGGAACATTACAGGTAGTGATTTCTGAAACAGAAACGTCAAAAAATATTGGTAGTGTTCAAGTAGCAGCTTGGTCTGATGCCGAACAGAAAAATCTCCATTGGTATAGCTCTTCTAGTATTGTCAACGGCAGAGTTGTGATTACCGTTGATGAGAAGTATCATCACAATATCACAGGTGACTACACGGTGCATGTCTATATCAAAACAACTGACGGTGAAGTCATCGGCTATAATCTAGGAACGTATGCTTTTAATAATACGCAAACAACGTCAGCAACGACAACAACTTATAAAGGTACTGGTGTTTATGGCATTACCGTCTCTGGCGTTTATTCTAATGGAACCATTAAGTATGCGGTTTGGTCTGATACTAATGGTCAAGATGACATTAGATGGTATGATGCAACAACAGTAGGAACGACAGCTACAGGATTACTTAATGTTGCTAATCATTCTGGCACAGGAACGTATCACATTCATGTCTACCAATCAGACAATGGCAAAATGTTCTTCCTTAATTCAACGAGCTTTACAGTTAAACGGACAAACTATGATACCCCTTACTATAATCAAAGAGATCTACGTTGGGGAAATACACATTATGGTTACTACACTATGGCTTCAACAGGTTGTGCTCCAACGGCTTTGTCAATGGTCTTTTCAGCATTGACAGGTACAACAGTTTTACCGACAGATGTTGCGACTTACCTTTATAATGAAACAGTAGAATTTAACCGCGGTGGTGAAGGAACAACAGGTCGTGGTGTCTTAATGGCTTCCAATAAATGGCAATTTTCTGCGACCGTACTATCATCAAGTAATAGTTTAGCTGCGGTTCTACAAGAAGGTCACCACGTGGTTGCGGCTGTACAGCAAAATAAATTCTCACCGTGGGGTTGGGGCACCAGTCATGAAATCGTTCTTAAAGGCTATTCAAATGGCATGACTTATGTTTTAGACCCTTACAATTCCGCTAACAACGGTTGGTATCCGATTCAAGCTCTGTGGAATGAGCAAAGTACTCAATACGGTGACATTGCTGGATTAGGGGCACCATTTGTTAAAATCACAGATGTTTAATTAACGCTTATTACATTCAGTTTTAGGATATTTATCTGTTAAAATTATAGAAATTTTGTACTAGAAGAAAGCGAGGGACAGCAATGCAAGAATTTATTGCGAATGGTCGTGTGGCCAATATTCCAGATGATGCGGTTGGGAGAACTGCAAATGGGAATATCAGTTTCAAATTTGACTTTGTTTGTGATTCTAGCTTATTAGATGAGCAACAAAAGCCACTTTCTACCTTTTTTCCAGTTCAAGTTTACGGGAAACAGGCAGAGTTGATGGCTCAAAGTTTGTCAAAGGGCTCTCCTATTTTGATTAAAGGTGAAATTATCCAACGTGTTTACACTAATAAGGCTGGGCAACGTCGAACCTATCAGTACATTGCCCCAGCTCAAATGGGTGGCATTACCTTTTTAGAAAACAAAACGGCAGCTGAAAAACGTCGTCAGAGTCAACAAAATGTCTTTGCGCAACCTGACCAACAAACTCAATCGTTTCAAGCTACTCCAGTAGATGCGGATGAACCCTTTTAAATCACATAAAAAGCAACAACTCAATTTAATCATTGGTTGTTGCTTTTTTGTGTTAAAGTATTTTTGTTTGTAACTACTATATCAGAAAGTCGCCTAAAACCATAGGTTTAACATATTTTAGATTAATTAGGAAGTTTATTTTATTGACACGGAATTGACTTTGCCCGTTACAGCAGGATTTTTGATTATCCTTTATGCTAAAGGTATCAAAAAATGAAAGGATGCTGTTATGTCACAACAAAGTTTAATGAATGATTATGATGAGCTGCTGGCAGATTCTCTTCAAGTTGAAAATTACCTGAAGCAGACCCGTCATAGCCAACATTCTATTATCCGTTTAGGACTAGAGCAGTGGCTCTCTCCTTATTTAAGGCGTTATCAAAACGCTTCCCCACAGGTACAATTTAAAATCTTTCTCTTTTCCCATTTCTATGGGCAACAGGTGGAAAGAGTATTAGAAGACTTGCGAGGTGATCGCTATGCTTGAGTGGTTACCAGTCATTTATAACACTCTTCTTCAGCTGGCAAAGGTGAGTCTTGTTAATGCTATTGTGATGAGTGGCTTTTTAGCTTACCTGTTGTTTCAACTGCTTGCGCCTCTTGTCAAAAAAGGCTATCCGAAGGTCAAGCAACTGTTTAAAGAGCGAAAAGTGATCAAACAGCGATTGACTCTTAAATTAGACCAACTGAAAGAGACTTGGCAACAACGTCAAACGATCGATTGGAAACAATGGGGACTTCGTCAAGGAAAATCACTAACCCGCTTTTTCAAGAGAGCAGTGGTCTATTTACCAACAGCGGCAGGGCTGATTGTGTGGAACGTCGTCTTTCGCTTAATCTATCACTTGCCGTTTGTTAAGCAAAAACGTAAACGCTTTGACAAGGAACTAAAGCCAATCCTCCATTTTAAAAACTTTCGTAGTTTTATTGTGATGGGGCTTGGTTTTAGTGGGATAGCGTTCTTAGTGACAAACTACCTTGTCACTGTTCTCAGGGCAGGTATTCGCTATGTTTATTTTGCTCTTATCACACTTAGAGATGATACGCAAGCGGTGACCTTTGATTGGAGCAGTCTTTTATTACACCAATTGCTAAATAGCAAAGTTTTTGTGATGGCGCCTATTTTAGCCATTCCTATCTTTATTATTGCTTTAGTCATTGCCTGGAAGTCTGCTTGGATTAATTTTGAACAGTACCGAGACTACAATAACAATGAAGAAGGAGATGACCGCTTTGCGACCAAAAAAGACATCCACCATCAATACAAAAAGGTACCGAATAAAAACCAAACCTATCCAGGAGAAGGGGGTGTACCAGTCCTGCATGAAACCAAAGGAAATCTAACAGGATTGACCTTAAGGACACAAATGCAGTGGCAAAATCGTACCGTCAGTCGCTACGTTACGAAAGCAGAAAGGATCTTAGGGAACCTATCAATCCCTTCAGGGTATTATTACGTTGACGATAGTACTACCAATATGCTTGGGATTGGGATGACCCGTTCTGGTAAAGGGGAAGGACATATCATGCCAGCGATTGACATTAATAGTCGAGCCGAAATTCAACCCTCGCTCGTTATTGCGGACCCTAAAGGGGAACACTATCAATCGTCTTACAAAACCATGCGAAAACGTGGCTATGATGTGAATGTCCTATCCTTTCAAAACATGGATTGGTCAATGTCCTATAATCCATTAGCCCTTGCCATTGATGCCGCTCAAAAAGGCTATTATGAAAAGACCCAAACCCGTGTTAATGCCGTTGCTGAAGCTATCTACCGTAAAACCAAACCAGGAATGGGAAATGGCAATGCCAAGTATTGGGAAGATACTTCGATTTCCCTCTTTAATGCTATTGCGATGGCCTTGATTGACCGAGCTAATGAGACGGCTAAAAATGGGGAAGATGATGCTTGGGACACGGTAACGGTTCGTAATATTGCTAAGTTTCTAACGGATTTAGGGTCTGAAGAAGTCTTTGTGAATGACTTTGGTGAGATTGTTGAAAATCCTGATAAAAACCAACAAGTTAAGAAGAAATCAAAGATTACCGTCTACTTTGATAATCTTCGCTTGATTAATCAGCAGCAATTCTCTAAGTTTAGAGACATGGCTGACCTTAATTTTCGCTCATCAGACTTTGCTTCAGAAGAAACGAAAGGAAACGTCTTCTCCAGCATGATGTCAGGGATTAATCTCTTCTTACAATACAACATCGCTAAACTGACTTCAAAAAATTCCATTGATTTGGAATCTGTCGGCTTTCCTCGTCGCTTATCAGTGAAGTTTCGTTCCAGCACGAGTCAAAACATGGTTAATCACTTTGCACATCGCACCGCAAAAATTACGATTACTAGCGAGGAATCGTGGGGAGCAACGACACGAACGGTAACCCATGTTAAGGAAGCGACAGCTCTGATTGATGGAGAAGGGTATTTAACCTATGTGATTGCCCCTAAGCTACCAGATGAGTTTATGGTAACGATTGACTTTAATCACCCTAATAATGATGATAGTGCTATTCAAAAGCATTGTTATCAATTCTCAGCTGAGAAAGTTTATCAAAAATGTGGCATGGTTATTCGTTTAGATGACTATAGCAAGAAACCTATTCTTGACCATATCAAGGTTAGTATTTTGACACAACAAGAAGGTAACCTTCTTCAAGAAAGTGATATTGAGTTGGTTTATTCTGACCACCCAAAAGTTATTTACTTGGTAACCCCACCAAACCGAACAGAGTATAATGGTATCGTCTCCTTCTTTCTTGACCAACTTTTTAATGCCAATTATGAGTTAGCTCTTTCTAATGGTCGAAAGTGTGTCAATCGGATTTTACATATTCTGGACGAATTCGCGAATATTCCAGCGGTACCTCATATGGAAACAAAGATTTCGATTGGCTTAGGGCAAAACATTCTTTACTACCTTTGGATTCAAAACTTAGAGCAGCTGGTAGATAAGTATGGTGAAAATACCGCAGCGACCATTCAAGATAACTGCTCCCTCAAAATCTATGTCAAATCCACTTCTGATAAAACCAATAGTCGCTTCAGTAAGGACTTAGGGTCACGAACAATTACCCGCCGCCGTCGCTCAAGTAATATCTTAGATGAGGCGAATCCTAATGTAGCCATTGAAAATCCCAGACAGGATTTGTTAACGCCAACACAATTAGCGAAACTCCAAGAAGGCGAAGCAGTCATTTTACGTGGGGTGAAAGGTCGGGATAATGCAGGGCGTAAGATAACGACCGATCCCATCTTCTGTCATGAAAAAACAAGCTTCCCTTATCGCTACATGTTCTTACAAGAAGAATTTGATCAAACCATGAGTTTAGCGGATATTCCAGTGGAAAGTGCTCACCGTCATTTAGAACTGCAAGATGTTGCGGTTGGTGCTAAAAAACTTTTTAATAATATCATTGCTTGGCGCCTGCAGTTAATGAGCAATGTTGGTAGCAATACAGGTGACCTTCCAAAACTTAATACTCGTTATGAAACTACAAAGACTGCTCACCGTCAATTTAGCTCTCAAACAGAGATGTTCCAATCTGCCATTAACGATGTGGTTCCAGCTAACAGTAACGAGCCTGAAGATTACGACCTTTCGGGTAATTATTCTGACTTGTTTGAGGATGATGTCATTTAGCTAAAAAGAAGTATTCGGAATTTAAACTGAATACTTCTTTTGTAAATAATTTGCTTTGTATTTATGTCAATTTTTTTCAATTGTAACGGTTTTTCCTGTTGGTAAATTTGCTAATTCCGTAGTGGTTGCATTAATGATACCGAGTGGTACCTTTCCAGACCAGTAACCAATCTCACCATAGTAGAGTGCAATCCAGTTTCCTGGTTCGTAGTAGCCAACTTCTGGATAAAATGGCTCGTCACCATCTGGAGCATCTTCCATTGATAATTTTTTATCCAATCTAATAATTTTTTCATCCCAACCAGTATAGTCGTTGATAGTTAAGGTCAAGGGAATCTGATTATAAAGGTCATCTGCAGTAGGATTATCATAGAGATCAACGGCGAATGACTGGTCACCAATCGTTAGCAATACCTGTTTACCACTAACTTGTCGTATGTCAGCGTTAGTTGCTACCGCTGTTGAGTTTGAAGTTGTGCTGTCTTCAGTAGTTGAAGATGTTGTTGTTTCAGTTGAGTTGTTACTAGTATCGGTAGACTGGCTAGTAGTTTCAGTTGAGTTAGGTTGACTCTGAGAACAAGCAACTAAGCCAAGTGTAAGAAAACAAAGTGTTAGTAATAGTAAGGCTTTCTTCATAAAAGTTCTCCTTTTCTAATACCAACCGAATAAATCTCTTTCTTGATTCAATTCTTCAATGGCTTTCATGTCATCCTCAGCTAATTTAAAATCAAAAATATCAAAATTCTCAATCATACGAGCTTTATGAATTGATTTTGGAATAGCAACGATGCCTGATTGGAGATAGAAACATAGCATGATTTGAGCGGTTGTTTTACCATATGTAGAAGCTATTTTTGCTATAACTGGATTTGTAAACAATCCTGCTTTACCCTCACCGAATGGTGCCCAAGCTTCAAGGATAGTTTCTGTTTTGTCTAGAATTTTATGGAAAGACTTATTTTGTCTGAGAACATGGTGTTCGATCTGGTTGACTGCTGGAAGGATTTCAGCATTTTTAACAATATTATCATAGGCTGAGCCGTAAAAATTAGATAGTCCAATGGCGTGAACTTTTCCAGAATGAACGGCATTTTCCATTATCCGCCAAGTCGCAAGGTCATTTCCCATCACCCAATGGATTAGTAGTAAATCAATATAATCTGTCTGTAGATCTGAAAGCGATTGGTTAATCAAGCGCTCAACATTGTGATTACTTTTTAACTTGGTTGTAATAAAAATTTCGTCACGGGGAATGCCAGAAGCCTTGATGGCATCACCTACACCACGCTCGTTACCATAATATTGAGCGGTATCAATGAGACGGTATCCAACTTCGAGTGCTTCTAGGACGCATTCTTTTGTTTGAGTATTTGGAATTTGATAAACTCCATAACCAAGTACTGGCATTTTTATACCATTATTTAAAGTAATATATTCCATGATGAATCCTCCAATCTTTATGAAAAATTCCTATAAGTCTGTTAAATCATGTTTTTGGAAGAAAGGTTTAAATCGTTTCATAAAGAATCCCATGATTGGTCCATAAACTAACATACTAATAACTGTACCCTCGCGTATGCTAAGTGTATCCTTTGTGATAAGAAAGGTAATAAGAACGATAGCAATGAAGGCAATATCGATGTATTGACGAACTTTATGGAATTCAAAATCAAAACGGCGTGCGAATGCCATACAAGCTCCTTCAAGTGGAAAAGTTACGATTTCTAGCATCATAATAATTGCCATTGCAAAGCCATTGATGATATTTCCAAGAAGAAAGACTGCTAAGCGAGAAATGTAGGTTGTTAGCTCAACGTTAATTAATAAATTATAAAGAATAAAGTTAACAGTAATTCCTAGCAGAATACTAAGTCCAATTTGTAACATATGGCGGATACGGAATTCTCGTTTTAGAATGATAAACTGTATGCCAACACAAATAATATTTAGAATCATTTGAATGGTGCCAACCTTGATACCAAGTAAGTTATTCCCAGTAACTGCCAATGCATCCCAAGCTCCAACCCCTATCGCAGCTTTGATGGTAAGTGAAGCACCAAGTGAAATACATAAAATCATTAGAATACAAAGAAATAGGCGTTTAGGTTTTAGCATGGGATTCTCCTTTATAAGTTTGTCGTAATTTTACTCACGAGGTGAGCCATCAGCGTTGATCTTTCCACCATATACTGGGAAGGCTGAAGCATCACCATAGTCAATGCTATCGATAGCTTTCAATGTTGCCATGTCATCGTCAGAAATAGTGAAGTCGAGTTCTGCATTAGATGCCATGTGGGCTGGATTAGCAGTTTTTGGAATGACAACTGTATTTAATTGCAAATCATATTTGATGCATAGTTGTGGAAGTGAGACACAATATTTGTCAGCGATAGCTTGAACTTGAGTATTTCCAAGAATAGCACCGTGAGCGATTGGTGAATAGGCTTCAACAAGGATGTCATTTTTTTGACAGAAGTCAATAAGGTCAAATGGGGTGTTACCAACATGAGCTAGGATTTGATTGACTGTTGGTTTGACAGTTCCATTATCTAAAATATTTTTGATGTCAATTTCTTCAAAGTTTGAGACACCGATGGCTTTAATTTTTCCTGCTTGATAAAATTCTTCGAGTGCTTTCCAAGCTGCTAAGTTGCCTTCGAAGAAATGTTCACCTTCCCGAAATTCATTCCAAGGTTGTGGCGAATGGATAATCATGAGATCAATGTAATCAATATCAAGGTCAGCAAGTGATTGTTCGATACCTGCTTTTGCTTCGTCGTAAGTTTTATAGGCTGCTTGAAGTTTTGTTGTCACAAAGAGTTCTTCACGGGAAACACCTGATGTGCGAATTCCCTCACCAACACCAACTTCATTACCATAACCTTCTGCCGTATCGATATGGCGGTAGCCAATTTTAATAGCCTCACGCACAGCTTTGGCTGCTTGACTGTTTTCAATTTCCCAAGTCCCAAGACCAAGTTTTGGAATAGTAACGCCGTTGTTCAAAGTATAAGTTTCTGTAAAAATAGACATAAGATTTTCTCCTTTTTAATTAGTTATGAATTTAAGTTATGGATGACAATATCCAGTTGGTAGAGTCTGTTTTGGGATTGATGAAGCTGATTCAAGAGCTCACTTCTGGCTAGCAATAATTTTTGCTTACTGACTGCTGTATTTCCGCTTTGGTAAAGCTGAACAATTTGTTCAACTGTTTCTTGAGGAAGATTGAGGTCATCTAAGTTTTCTTTGAGCTGATCTGCTGTCATTTCATCACCACCTTTTCTTAAGTTTGATTTCATTATAATCCTTAAAAATAACAATTACAAATATTTCTTTTTTATGTTATACTATGAATAAAAATCATAATATAGAATTGAGGGTGAAAATGGAACTACGTGTTCTCAAATATTTTTTGGCAGTTGCTCAAGAGGAAAATTTAACTAGAGCTGCAGAAACACTCTTGACTTCTCAGTCTAACCTTTCTAGACAGTTAGCTGACCTAGAAAACGAGTTAGGTAAGAAACTCTTTATTAGGGGAAGTCGAAAAATTACTTTAACTGAGGAAGGACTTTATCTCCATAAACGAGCGAGGGAAATAATTGAATTAACTGAACGAACCGAAAATGAACTTATGGTATTTGATCAAATGATGTCTGGTACGGTTCATATTGGAGCAGCTGAGAGTCAAGTAATGAGAAATTTAGCAAAGGTTATGATGGAATTACGAGTAACTTATCCGCTTATTTCTTTTGATATTTTTTCGGGTTCTACTATTGAAGTAACGGAACAACTGGACAAGGGAATTATTGATTTTGCTGTTTTGGTGGCCCCTATAGATTTTACAAAATACGATTATATTAAACTTCCATCCGAAGAAGTTTTGGGACTTATTATGCGAGAAGATTCCTCTTTGGCGGAGAAAAAAGTTATTACTTCTCAGGATATCGGAGATAGTCCAGTCATTGTGTCTAAGCAGCAGTTATCGTCAAATATTCTTTCTTCCTGGCTAGGAGCAGATATGAAAACTCTTAATATTGTAGCCACTTTTAATCTCATCACTAGCCCAGCAATGATGGTTGAGGCAGGTATGGGAGTAGCCTTTACTTTTGATAAATTAGTTATGACCGATGTAACAAATCAGTTGACTTTTAGACCATTATCACCAGCTGTTACAACTAATATTTATCTTGTGTGGAAGAAAACACAAGTATTTACACGAGCAGCTAATTTGTTTTTAGAACAAATGAAACAATATTTATCAGATGGTAATAGTGATTAATCACTGCTACTGGTCAGCTACTCTGATAAAAGTTGTGGTGGCTTATTTTTTATAAATACTGTTGCTATAAATTAAGATAAGGATAGAAAGTTGTTCTTTGTAAATATTTGAAACGATAGCTATAACTTATTGGTTACAAAAATATATAAGAAGTTGTACAATAACTTGCTTTTAATCACTGTTCTTTGTTATAATAAAGTCAGAGAATGATGGGAGAAAATATGATGACAATCAAAAGATTATTAGGAGTATTGACAGTAGGACTAGCACTGATGACACTAGCAGCCTGCGGTCAAAAATCAACGGAAAGTATTATCAAAAATGAACTAAAAGATAGCTATACAGGGAGTTCACAGCTATCAGCTTACGAAAGCACTACATTTCGATCAGGTAGTGACACATTGACATTTAACAAGAAAGACAATACTATTACAACAACTAGTGATGATAAAATATACTTTACAGTTCTTCCTAAAGATGACTGTCCGGATAATGTAAAAGAGGTCTTGAAAACGCTTGACAGCGAGCTAACAAATACAGATAATTTTAGTATTATGATTAGTCATCATGATAAGAATCCGACAAAGGAACAATCTGAGGCTGTTTATCAAGTTGCGCTTTCGGATGGAGGTAAAACATTACGTCTGATTGAATTGAGAAGAAATTATTCATCTGATGGTGGATATTATGATTTTCATGGAACAGCTGATTAATTTAGTTTAGAATCAGGGAACCAAGTTTGGTTCCTTTTATTTTTGTTTTCAGAATTGACTTTGACCGTTACAGCACGATTTTGCATTATCCCTTACGATAAAAATATCACAAAAAGAAAGTAGGTGTTTTTATCGTGATTTATCAGACATTCTCAGACTTAGTAAATGACATGCCAACAAGTTTTTGGGATTTAGATGGTAGTGCCACAGATGGAACTATAACTGGTGATAATGCAGAAAAAATGGCTCAATTTTATTCATATTGGAATAATTATTTAGAACCCACACCAGCATTTTTAACGTATTTAATGGCATTACCTGGAGGAATAGCTAAAGCCCTCTATCAAATCACTGTTAGTTTAGAACATGTCTTTAATAATATGTTTAAGCTTTTCGGTCTCTTTGGTTATCTTGGAGACACGAACACAGTCATTGGGAAATTCTTCTATTGGTTTCAAATCTTAGGAACAACGCTCTTTACCTTGCTTCTAGTGGTCTCTGCTATTACAGGGGTTTTTACAAAACCCATTAAGTACAAAGGCGTTATTACAAACTTTTTGTTAGTAACGCTTGTGACCGCTGTTTTACCGTTTGCGTTGACCAATATTTCTACGGCAGTCGCTCAAGATGCCATGGCTGTTCAGACGGCTTCGGATGATAGTAGCACGTATTCTTCCCTAGCAGTTCAACCACTGAAGAATAATGTGGTGGATTTGAAAGTTTTGGTTGATAATGACTTCTCAACTGAATTGTTTCCTTTAGATGCTTCTGGCTATATTAAGCCACCGAAAGAAGGTTCTACACCCCTTAATAACATTACTGATGCGCCAGATCAACGAGATACAGCTGATTTTGCGACTAAGATTGATTTTTCAGCAACATATGGAACATCAAACGCAGATCAGCTTGATTTATGGAAAAAGAAGATTAAAGGGATAAAAGGCTTATTCTTGCATAAACTAAATGCCAATCAAGATGGTGTAGATACTATCACCACTCATAGAGTGGTTGATGGGTTAAGCTCATTTGAATCTGTTTATCTTCGTTATAAAGTTAACTGGATAGGTATGTTTATGCAGTATGGCATTTTAATCGTTTTATTACTTTCAATGTCTATTAAACTGGTTAAATCTATCTTTGATATTATTATTGAAGCCATGATTTCCCCGCTTCAAGGGTACTCGTCTCTTTCTAGCTCGAAGAAATATAAGGAGTTGTTACGAACCATGGGTGGTGCCATTGCTGGTATCTTCTTTGAAGTCGTGATTATGCGAATGACCTTAGAAATTTGCCGTGACTTACCGACTCTGTCTGTTTCCGCAATTGACAAACTATCAGGTGGTTTCTTTGATGGGCTTAGCATGTGGGAACAATGTTTAGCTGCTTCTCTGGTTTATATCGGTGTCTTCTTGGCAGCCATGCAAGGAGTAGCCATGATTGAACGCTGGCTGGGTGTTTCAACGGGACACAGTGATACAGCCCAACAATTAATTGGTGCTATGATGGCAGGTAACGCTTTTGCACAAGGTGCTGGTGCTCTAGCAACAGGTGCTGTTGGTGTTGGTAAAGCTGGTGCTCATGTCGCAAGTAAAGTTCCAGGAGCCGTTGCGACAGGAAGTAAACTGATTGGTGATAGTTTAGCGGTGACTGGCGGTGGTATTAAAGGAGTGGCTAATTCTATTAAAGATCAAGGCCTTAAGAATACTGCTAAAGGTGGTGTTAGCAACATGATTGACCTTGCAGATGTTATGGGACAAGAAGCCGTTGGCAAAGTCAAGGATTTTGCAGGTGATGTGAGCGATCATTTAGATGGTAAAGCCCAAGCAGGTCACGATGCTGTCTATGATGCCCTTAAGAATGATGGAATAGCTGATCAAGCTGGTTTTGAATCGCTTCTTCATCCAAAACGAGATGAGTATAGCCTAAATCCATCTGGTCACTATGGTGGAGAGTCACTTTTCCCAGAAGAAGATACTAGCGGTGCTGTTTCTAGCATGTCAGGTGGTATTTCTGATCCAACCTTACAGAAAGAACCTGAAAGCGAAGCGTTTCATGGGGTTAATGATCCGACCGTTCAAGCTGGAAAGACACAGTCTAAGCCAGCTACTCATCAGCCAACCCCTTCTCAAAACGCCCCTAACCAAGCTCAAACGCCTTTAAGTTCTCATCGGTCATCTTCATCTCTTCCTAGACGACAACACTTGTCGCAGTCAACACAACAACTATGGATAGCTAATCAACAAATGCAACAAGCAAGCCAGCGACTAAACCAACAAAGTCATATTAAAGGTGCTGAAATTGATGAAAGCGAAGAGTAATGCCTATGGTTGATGTAACAGGTAAGGTTGTCGTGATTACAGGTAGCCTTAGACCGCTGACAAGGCAAGATGCTGTGGCGTTTTTAGAAAATCAAGGTGCTATCGTTCAGAACTATGTCTCTGCTCAGACAGAGATTCTCATTGCTGGTCATAAGCAACTGGATCTGTTTGAACCTGATAAACGGTCGAAAAAGTATGAATCAACCATAAAACGCATAGCTGACGGTCAGAAGATTCGTATTATCTCTGAAGAAGCTTTCTTTACTTTAGTTAAGGAGTCTCACGTTTGAAATGACGTTGAGGTGTTGACGTTTTTTTCAAAAAAAGGCAAACTATTAACATAGTATGTATTCAGTTGATAGGAATAGAGATAACAATTTAGAGAAATAACAGTGTTTCCTAATAAGTAACAATACTAAGAATAGTAGAAGTCTCGTATTTGAGGCTTCTTTTCTTGTCCAATAAGTTATATAACTTGTTGGATATTTTGTTACCTTTATTTTTCAGTTTAGAATTGACTTTACCCTTTACAGCACGATTTTAAATTATCCTTTACGATAAAACTATCAATTAGTAAAGGAGACATTTTATGACTGAAACATATGGTGTGCCTCGTGATATTCGAGCACGAGTTAAGATTATCGGCTTATTTATCATTGATCTGAGTTTTGTCGGTGGGTCAGCGGTTGCTGCTGTAACCTTTGGGATGCGATTATTTCCGATGAGTCAATGGCCACAGATGCTAGCCTTTATTGTATTAACCCCTCTCATGTGTCTGTACTTAGTATTACCGACGAATGGTGGAAAGAAAAATTGGCATAGTATGGTGCTCTTCTTCAGACACCGTCGGAAACGCTACACCAGTATTAATTATTTAAGAGGAGGCAACCATGGCCATTAGACAGACAACAGCTTCAGAAGCGCCTAAGCGTCCTTTAGGACGACTGCAAGCCACCAAACACCAAACGCAGGACTATTATGATTTACATTCATCAGTAGAATTGTTGGATGTTAAGAGAATAATTAATAATCATAAATCTTATATTGAACTGGTTGATGATGGCTACCTACAGCTGATGGAAATCTCAGGTAAAGATTTAGGGTCACTCTCTTATAACGAGATTCAACGGACTCTAGATAACTTTGAAAAATGGATTACCGATTTTAATACCAACGTCCAAATTGAAGTAACCACCTTGCCGACAGATACGACAACTCAAATTGCGGACTTACGGCATCATTTGAGCTTAGTGCGTCAGGAAAAGGCAAAACTTTCTCCAACATCTCGTCGTTACCAGCAACTAGCAGATCGAGAAAGCCTTCTCATAAATGACCTTCAGGTAGAAGAGAGTATTCAACAAGAAATTTACAATACTGAATTTATCTTGTGGTTATTCGCTCCAACGACATCTGAAATGGATGAGCTGGTTCGCAAAGCAAAAACCTATGGAAATAATGATTTTGTGCCACAAGAGATTAGTCTAACGAAAAAAGAACAAATTCTAAAGCAATTCAATAACATGAACGAAAAAGTGTAGAAGGGAGAACAGATGCCAGATTTATCCAAAAAACGCCAACGTCAACTAAAAGCTGCTGGTTATGATTTAGCCTTATTAAGTCGGATTCAACCGCAAGGCAATATTGACTTTAGATATGACCGCTACTGGGTGAGTGGGGATGGCTACCATACGGATTTGTTGTTTTATGAATACCCATCAGAACAATTGGATCGTTTTTGGTTGTCGGAACTCTTACTCATTCCAGGGACACGAGCTTTTTTAGCTTGGTATCGAGAAAGTAATAAAGTCTTAAAGCAAGAAATTAAAGATTCTATTGAGGAAAAATCAACCCGTATCACAGGGAATAGCAAGGTAACAGATAACCAACAAGAGCTTGATGAAATTAAAGACCTTCAGGAGCTAGACCGTGAGATTCGTAAGAAAAATATTGCTATGCTCGGCATGTATGTCAGAGTCTATGTCTCTGCTTCCACAAAAGAAGACCTCTTTCGCAAAGTAGATGATATTAAAGATAAAACCTCTAATTTCAAATCCACTATTCTTTTGGGAGAATTAGATTTTGAATACCATAGTCCCTTTATTCCAGCTGAATACCAAGTGGAGCTTCCTAATCATCGTCGGGGGACAACTATTCGAGCGCATGACTTAGCGGGTGGTTATTTCTTTAATCACACAAAATTAGAAGACGAACAGGGCGTTTACTTTGGTTGGACACCAACTAAGGGAGCTGTCAACTTTAACTTTCTGGAACGTGATGACCGCCGCACTCGCTCCTTCATGATTATTTCAGGCAATCCTAAAATGGGTCAGCGGTCATTTCTGCTCAAACATACGGATACCCTTTATGCTAAAGGTCACTTCATCCGTAATTTTGATGCTAATGGGACGTTTCGGGAACAGACCAGACAACAACATGGTTTAGTGTTAGACCTCTCAGGGGAAGAAAATCGGATTAATATTTTCCAAGTCTTTCCAACGGTAACGACCGAAGATGGTGAGCAGGTGGATAAGAAAAAATCTTATAACCGTCATATTGATAAGCTCAAGAGCATTTTTAAACTCTTAAATGATAAGGTGACAGGAGATGACTTAACTACCTTTGGAGGACTCTTAAACGATTTTTACATTGATGAAGGCTTATGGACAAGAAATCCCAAACGCTATCCCGAGCGCTTAAAAGCGACTGATTTGGTTAATGAAGAATACCCTATCTTATCCGATTTTGTCCTCTATGTGGCTGATCGTAAACGCCAATTAAGCCAACAGAAGACCCCTGATACATTAGAGATTAAATCGGTTAACCGTATCTATAATACCTTTAATGAGTTACTAACAACGAATGCTGAGATGTTTGAAGGGATTACGGAGTTTCAAGACATTTCTTCTGAACAAGTCGTCACTTTTGACTTTTCAGGGTTAAAAGGCAATTTGTTAAATGCTCAGATCTTTTCAGTCTTATCTCTGTTGTCGGCTGATATTGTCAATAACGGTAAACGTTGTAAGCAACTCTTAAAAGCTCAGCCAACAAAAACGGAAATGGATATGACTCACTACATTGTTAATATCAGTGAGGCTCAAACGCTTATTAATCCCAAGTATGAAAGTAGTGTTGAACTACTCGCTGATACGATTGACTCCATGGGGGATAATTTTGCAGGTGTCGTGTTATCCGTAAACTCACTGCGAGGGATTCTCTTTGAATCAGGAGCAGGAAATCACAAGGATCCTTACGTGACTGCTGTGCAACGGATTTTTGGACTGATGCAGTATCGTGTTTTTAGTCAAACAGATGAAACAACCATCCCACTTTTAGCCAATGCTTTAGCGGATTCAATGAATCAGTCAGAGTTAGAGACCTTACCACGTTTAGCCAAAGGTCAGCTCTTTATGAATATTGCTGGGGTCAGAAACATTGTCTTTAACCAACAATTATTAGCCCCAGAAATGCAACGTTATGGTGGGATTCAATAAGAGAAAGGAAGTCGTCGATGTCTAGAAATGAAAAGAGAGGCTTTATTGGCCGTCGTAAACAAGCGATTGATACCTTTGTCGCTATTCGTAAGGAACGGATGAAAGCACAACGAGATTATTTTGCTTCTGAAGGCGAATCAGATCCTAAGCGACTAGCCGCACAACATCAACGTGATCAAGAGTTTCTTCAATCGTTAAAGAAAATTGGAATTGGCTTTATTATTTTTCTGATCTTTTATGCGATTCTAAGAACCATTCTAGGTCTCTGGTAAGAAAGCGAGGAAAGGGATGAAGCAACTCATCAAACTAAAAGTCATTGTGCCCTTAATGACCTTAGTAGTGATTATCTTTATCGGTGTTACCACCATCGCTGGCATTATAGGCGCTGTTACTGGTAGTGATACTAATAATTGTAATACTACAACCGTGACAACTCCTTCAGAGGATTCATCGCTGTCTTCAGGTGATGGTTCAATTGATAGTTTCGTCAAAGCACACGAAGAGGCCTATATTCAGTCTTGGGGTGTCGGTGGTTTCTTGCCATCAGCTTCCATCGCACAAACTATGGCAGAGACCTCTTTTTCGATGAGTGTGCCGTCTTTTGCGCAAGCCCACAATATGGGTGGGGTCAAGTGGACGTCCGCTGAGACTTACCCCAAAACCATCGCCCTTTACGGATCTGATAGTGTTTCAGGCAGTGGTTCTGGCACTAGTGTTGGCGACAATACGGGTGGTGGCTATACCTGGTTCAAAGACTTCGATGCAGGAATCGTCGGCAAGGCTGAATTTATGAGCCGTCAAACGCTCTATCGTGCAGCAATTAACAATACTGACGGGCTTTCCTCTTTAAACGCTATTGCGGATGGTGGCTGGGCAACCGATCCTAACTATAAAGTAACGCTTGCCAATCTTTATCATACGCTAGGTAACCAATATAAGTGGCTTGATGACAAAGCCATAGCTAAATATGGCACAAGCCCTGTTGATACCTTGAATCAAGAGACTGGTACTGGGAACTCCAACAGTTCATCTAGTTCACCGTCAACTGAAAAAGAAGAGTGTAACGATACTTCCTCAGGAAGTGTCGCCGATGGGACAGGGACAGTTCCTAGTGATGCGACGGCTTGGGGCTATACACCAGATCAGTTGCCTGAAAGTCTCAAAGCGTATATCATTGATCCCAAAAGTCTTGGTATGGCTTATGGTGGCTCTACAGGGTGGCATGTTACAGGAAAAGGGGATGCTTTAGATGGGCAATGTGTTAATTTAACGATTAGTCTTGGTAATTTGTTATGGGGACATTCAGGCTCAGTGAGTGGTAATGGTAAAGATCAGGCAGCTTCTTGGGCGACTATCTTTGGAAATAGTGTCAAAACCTCTCCTAAAAAGGGAGCCATCTTCTCAACACAAAATGGTGGTGGCGGTTATGGGCACACGGGTATTGTCTGTCATGTTTTTCAGGATGGTTCCATTTTGATTGTTGAACAGAATACACCATTAAGTGGATGGGACTATTTTAAGAAAGCTTATACATGGAATTATCGTGTTTGGAGTCCAGAGCAACAAAAATCAGAAGTGACCACCTTTGCCTACCCAGATGACAAAGAAGCAAATTTAGGAAATTAGAAAAGGGAATACTCATGAAGAAAAGGAAATCAAATATGGTCTTTATTATCGTCATTAGTTTACTCCTCTTGATTTCAGGAGTAGGCATTTATCAGCATTTTACGGGAGACTCAAAAGCTTCCCAAGAGAGCTCAACAGCGAGTAGCTCAACGACCCCCTCGTCATCAGAAGTTGCCTCAGAAACCACTGACGAAAAGAATTACCGTACGGCTAAGTTAAAATTAGAGCATCCCTATACGGAAGCAGATGCGTCTGCTAAAACAGCGGTTAGCCAAGCCTTTGATGTGGCAATTAGAGCGATTAATGAGGCTGGGCAGGTTCCAAACATTAAAGGCACTTATGATAATCAGCTGATGATGACAAGTAGTGCGATGGTTCAAACCTTTGCGATGGCTTTGCTGGTTAATCATTATCAGTATCAAGGAAATCAATTAGAAGTGACACAGGCTGAAAATGATGATGTGGTTCAATTCTTAGTTGTTTTGACAAAAGAAAATGAAGACAATTGTTACTTCATTGGAAACTTTAATACAACGGTTAATCAAATCCAGTTAAAAGCCTATGTTGGTGGGAATATTGGAGCTACTTTTGGATAAGTAGTTATTTAATAAAATACACAAAAAGTTATATAACTATTTGTGTATTTTTTGTTGACAGAAAAAATGGTATTCAGTATAATGAAGCTATAAAAAGTTATATAACTTGTTATCTATTTTTAAATGAGGCATTCTATATAAAAAGTCAAGAATAATTTCAATTATTTTTTAAATCTGTTTAAAAAATGATTGCATGCGAAAA
>OIFX01000087.1_pt1 | contig 97780 bp, 90 predicted proteins | sample 1582151 | NCBI WGS metagenome assembly OIFX01 (sample SAMN07501068, study PRJEB24779) | human gut metagenome
TGCTCTGTTGTTTGAGCCGGGTTTTTGGCGAGAGATTTTTCTTCTCAAGCCTCTTGCGCGCTCACTTTCTTCAACCAGGGCATCGATCTTTACTCCGTTAGAAAAAGTCAGATGAGTTTTCACCCCCATATCCACTCCAATAGAAGTTCCAGGGGTAAAATCTTCCGGTTCCTTGTTCGTATAACAAGTGATTACAATGAAAAGTCCGTCCGGTCTATCTAGTAGTTTACAGTTGGCAAACTCAGCATTCTCCGGTAACTGATCTAAACCGCGTACTCGCATCCAACCAGGGATATTAGCTAGCTTTACCCGGTTCTTTTCACGGTTAATCTTGTGCGAGTTGCCGTATTGAGGAAAGTTAACCATAGTCACTTGTCTCCGGTAGCGAAGTCCGCCAACCTTCCTACCATTAGATTTAAGTTTCGATAAAGCCTTCAGATTGGCTCGCAATCCATCTACAACTGACTGGGCTAGTTGCCCGCCCAGAACAAGGAATTCTCTTTCCTCCATTCCGATCGGGGTCTTAACTTGGACTTTGCCATTTAGTTCTTTTATGTAACTTCTATCGAAGCGCTCATTAGCAATACAAGAATTGGTCAACCACTTACATTCCAAAAACAAGCGGGCAATGGCTTCTTTCTGTTTATTGTTTAGGTGGGAACGGTCGATCTTAATTTTGCGGGTGCGACACTCCATTTTAGCCCGGCGAGCCCTAGTGGCGTTCACAGTCGCCTTGATGCGTTTATTCTTAGCCAAGCGGGCTTTCTCGCTCAAATTCTTTGGCGCACTTTCTCGTCTTGCCACTAGGTTCACCTCCCAAAATATATGGTTATATTATATCATTAGTGCTATAACCTTCCAAGAGTTTAAGGTGAAAAATGGCTGCAAAAACAAGACTTATCTACCATCTGATTTTGACCACCAGATACCGCAAGCCCGCGCTAGAAGGTATCGAGGAACAGGTGTATGACGCCATGAGAAAAGCGGAGCTAAAGTCCTCTTTCAAAATCTTGGAAATGGGCATAGAACACGGCAAACACATTCACCTGGTGATAAAAGCCAAACCAAGATACTCCATATCTGGCTACGTGACCCGAATAAAAGGAATCACCCAAAAATACTTATGGGACAACTGTGGGGAACACTTACAGAGACATTATTGGGGTAAAACAAGAAAACTTTGGCACGGTGCCTACTATTGCGACACCGTAGGAAACAATAACTTAGAACGCTTGCTGACTTACGTCACCGAGTAAGAAGGACCGCGCCCTTTGCCCCATTCATCGGCGGAGCTAAATACCCCCCCCGGTTTCTGGAGCAAGGAATTCTTTAGGTGTTCAACTAAAAATCCGAAAATTACCCGCGCCCTACGTAGAAGGCATGAGTGATTTTATAGCAGTAACCGAAGCAAGCGGTAAGAAGCTAGCCTCAAGTGCCATTGATCCTTTAGTGGCTTTATCTCGCGGATACCGAAGGGTCGAAAATGCGGGCGAGTTAGATATATCTGCTTCCCAAAAGCGGCAGGCGAAAAAGATGGGTGGGGCAGGCCCGGTAATGGTTATGCCTTGGCACCGCATCGACGAGGTAGCCTCTAGTGCCTCTCGCCTTGAGGTGGCTAAGGAGTCTTGCATTCAGATGCGCCCAGAAAACCCGGTCGTGGGTACTGGTGGCAAGGTGGTTAAATATCTAAATCTTAAGGGCGAAAAAATGCCTTTAGATATTCACCCGGCTACCCCGATAGAAAACATAAAGAATCCCGATATTATTTATATAACTGAGGGGCTTTTAAAAGCAGATGCTTTGCTTAGTAATATCCTAAAAGAAAATGAAATAAATACCGAAACAAAGAAAGATGACGATAAGACTTCGGCTACCGTTAGGCTGCGAAAAGCCTTAGAATCCTTGGGGTTCCGCCCGCTCATCATCTCGATTGTAGGGGTAGCGAACTGGAGAGGGCCAGGCATCGAAACGCTGGCTATTAAAGGCAAAAAGGTAGTTATTGCCTTTGACGCTGATATTGCCTCGAACTTTAACGTATGGACCCAGGCCGATAAACTTTCCCGCTTCCTGATTGATGACAAACAGGTATCTAGCGTAAAGTTTTTGACCCTAGCGGGCGAGGAGGAAAAAACCGGGCTGGATGACTTCTTTGCCTCTGGTGGCACCTATAGCGAACTGGAAGATGCTTTAACTGATCTTCCGCCCCGGCCCAAAGCAGACCTTACGCCAGACGTGGACGGCGAGATTGAACTAAAACGCTGGTATATCTCCAAAGATGGCACCGCAGCGCTAACCTATGTACCGCCGAACGGCGAGTCTGGGTTTGATGGGGACTGGATGAAAGTTTGCGACCTGGGCGGGCGCATCAAATCTATTTTTACCTCTCGCTGCCCAGAAGACCGCGAAATCGAGTCCGGCAAATCCCGCCCGCTAGGAGATAAGGACCCCTACCAGGTAGAAGTAGAAGTATCGTACCGAACAGGGGATGGGAAAGTTGTTACCGGGGTTATTGCCGGTTCTTCTCAAATGCTTGATACTCCGCCTAATCGGTGGCGTAAAGAATGTAACGCTTCTATTCCGGCTTCTATCTCACTGCATCCGCAGTGGCCACCAAAAGAAGGCGATCTGTGGCTTAGGGCAGTTAAGTCGCACCGCTGGCAAGAGATAGAGAAAAAAGTTGTTTACGAAGTAATGGGGTATCGGCCAGGTAGCGGAAACGGCGCTCCAGATTTTCTGGTGGGCACCCAAAAAATATCTCCCGATGGGGTAGAAGAAATTGCTGATCCGCCAGTTACCGAGGAAATGCTGAAGGGTTCTTATTCTTTTGGAGTTAGCGAACTGGGAGCTTTTGGCACTGAGGAGTGGAAGGGGCAGGTTCGTGAGGCCTTGGGTCTTATGACTAAGGCGCTATATTTTGGGGCGTATCGTGGCGGGGGGAATCTTCAGCACGCCCGCTCGATTGCTGACATAGTAGTAGGCGCATCCCTATTTAACACCTTGCCGATCCCCTCCCGGCTATCCACCATGCTAATCGGGGCTCCCGGTACTGGTAAGTCTTGGACTGCTAGCCAGATGATGAACTTTTGGACCAGCCCAGATAGTTGCTGGACTAATAACCACCTGCCAGGAAACGCGGGGGATACTTCAGCTGCAACTGAGATTGCGCTAGCGTCCCCTCCGATTTGGTGCGTAGATGACCTGGCTCCTTCTTCTTCTAAGCGGGCAAGTGACTCGGCTAAAGAGGCGGTGGCTAACGCGATCCGCGCTATCCATAACCGCACTGGTAAACGCCGTTCCAACCCGCAGCTGACCAGCGCGAACGTAAGGGTTCCTAACGCGGTGCTAGTGGTTACCGGAGAAAACCCGTTGCAGGGCGAAAGTATCCGTCAGCGTACTATCGAAATCTTCTTTTCTAAGGATAAGGATGATCCAACGCGCAATACGCTGGGCAAAAATGAGGACGTTATGTTTGCCGAAGACGTAGCTGAGGATGGGTATTATTCGCTGATTACCTGTGCAATGATCCAATATGTCCAGCATCTAGGGATTCAGATGGGTTGGGAAAATCTTACTAAGTCCCTAAAGAAGTCTTTGGATAAAAAGACTGCCTCCTTACAAGACCTGGCTAGGACGCGTGGGGAAGATGCAGGCAGTTTTAAGCGGCGGGCAGAGATTTGTTCCCAAGTAGTCCTTGCCTTATCGGTGCTGCGTTCCCTAGGCGAATATGTAGGAGCCGAAGATGAATATTGGAGCGAAATATTTACCGATAAGAAGTCCTATCAAATTGAGGTTAATGAGCGGGTCTTAGCCCTGTTTTATGCTTCATCTTCTGAGGTGGAAGAATCTGGCCTTGGAGAGCAGGCCCTCTCGGTACTTTCTGGCAAGCTCCTTTCGGGTGCGGTGCATCTGCGTAGCGCTTTTGATTCTTCAGCCCCCTATGGTCAGCCTGCGATTGACTCTATGATCGGGTGGGCTAAAGGGGACGGGACAAGTCCTAATAGTCCTTGTATTGGGTATGCGCTTAATACCGAGCCAGATGGCACGGGAGCGCGGGTCGCAATCATTAATACCCAAAGTGCCTATAAGGAGATCAAGGGCGATATTGAGCTGCACGGGTTCTCTAGGTCTGGTCTTTGGAACGCCATGTGGACTGAGGGTATAGCCCAAAAAGGGGTTGGTACACCTAGACGTAAAACCACTGTTCAGGTGCGAAGAACGAGCGCTGATGGCCAGAGTATAGCCATATGCGGGGTTCCGATATTACTCGACAAGTTAATTGGCAATGGAGGAGACGATGGCAGTGATTAATAGCGAGAGGCTATGCGCCATGATGCGCGAGAGCGCCCCGGAAGCAGACGAGCAGGTTTTACGGAAGTTAGCTACGCGGCTGGCTCAGGCTCCGTTTAGCGGGTTTTGGTGCCTGGAGGATCACCCGGCTTTTGCTAGGTTCTTAGGCCCGATTGAGGCCTTGTCGCGGGCTGGGGTGGTAACTAGCTGCTACGAAGTGCTGGGAGCACTGCGAGTGTGGCTGAGTTTCAAAACAATAAGCGAACTATCGGAAAGGAAAAAGGCATGAAAACGGCGGTATATTTTGGGCGAGACGAAGTAGCTTTGCAGCATATCGAGGGCGGGGAAAGTGTTCTTTGCCAATACGAAGCCCTGGTTGGTAACCGGTTTAGGGAAGACGGGTTAAAAACATATCTGCCATATGTGGCAGTGTCGGCCAGCTATGCTGGCGGCGAGCTGGAGTTTTCCTGGTATGAGGGCGGAAACGGAAAGTTTACAAAGCTAGATAACGATTTGCTGCCTAAAGATATTGTCGAGGATTACCGCCCGATGAACGGCAAACCAGGGCAAACCTTATACCTGATCGGGGCTTACTATAACGTGCGAGTAGTGCGTACTTTTAAGGGCATGGGCGAGCCGCTAACCGAGGAACAAGTGCTAGACCACTTTGCGGATATGGAGGACTTGGCTTTTGCCGAAATAGCTGGTGTCTAGCTGCAAGTAGTGCTGCTTAGAATCTTCGGCTTACCGTCTTTCTTGTCGGTCCAATACTTCAGCTTCAGATGGACGATGTAGCGCTCGGAGTTTCCGTACTCGGGGTGGCAGGTTGTCATGGTCATTAGCCGCTCGGTGGGGGTTAAATCTGGCTTGTTTGGTACAGGGGCAATAACGCTAGTATTTTTCGGGTCAACGATCTGATGTCCCGTAACCTCATAAACTAAGAATGTATCGCGGGTTTCCACTACTACCTGCTTGCCTTTGCTCAGAGTGTCTATGCGGCGAAAATTCGATCCAGACGTTCTACGGTGCGCAGCCACCGAAAAGTTCCCAACCTCGCCTTCTCTGGCAGTGGTGGGGTAGTGTCCGGCAAAGCCTTGGTCTAGCACGGCGCTAGATACTCCTTCCTTGATAGGTATTTGCATCCCCTTCCAGTCCGGGACGTGAAGCACACCGATAGTTTCTCTATCGCGCACCGGTTTTGGCTTTGGAGGAGTATCAGCGCGTTCGCGCTTTGCAACATCGGATACGCAGGTAACCTTATGGAAGTTTTTCACCTCAGAGGCTCGCTCCTGGCCTGCCTGAATGTCTGACCCGAAAGTTTGCCAAAGAGCAACCGATCCAAGCGCTATGGCCAAAGCGAGCATTGCTAGAGAAAACAGATATAGAGCTTTGCCGGATTTTTTGGACCGGTGGCGGGGTTTATATTTCTGCTTCTCACCTGGTTTGGGTGCTGGCGCGTTATCCCAGCCGGTTGGGAGCGCTTCTTTTCTGCCAACTTTCTCCCATTTAATAGGCGGCAACTCCACCTCAGTGTCCATCACGGATTTTCGCTCTACTAGTTCTCGATTTTTCCTCACACAACCCTTGTAGGGCGCGCGTACTGCCGTTTTCCCCTTGCGCCCTACATAGGCAATGGAGGTTACAACAATGATTACTATTTACTTCGACGAAGACACTAGCTTCATGGATCGCATCGAGTCCTATGAGGTGTATTACCGGGACAATATGGAAGTCTCGGTGATTCTCGGTCAGCTCGATACCCAGTACGAACCGGACTGTGAGGCCGAGTCTCGCAATCAGGACATATACGAGGGCAGCAAAACAGCTGTTACGATTCGCGGTGACGCACGGGTGATAGACCAGCTGGTAGAAGCCTTGCGCGGCGGATACGATGATATTTTGGAGCCTTGGATGGAAGGTGATCCTTGGTTTTTGTCCGAGGCGGTAGAACTGACCGATATGGACGCTGCCGACATGTCTTTCCTGCTTGGGAAATATGGTGAGAAGATGCCCAAGGGTTTGCGCGCTAATTTTATCTATTACCTAGCAGCGGCGTGGAGAAAACCCCAACGGGGCATTCTCGGCGGGGCCACCGTACGGCTGATGACCTAGCGGTTGCGGCATAGGGCAGACCTCGCCCAAAATGCCTAGACGAGGCCTGATACTCCTTCAGCACCTGGCTGACGAGCTAGAAACTAGCTTACTACGCCTTCGCCGGTGCAGGTCATGGACTCACCGGGCTTCACTTGCTATCAATCTTCGTTCAGCCCACTCGGATCTTTCACGTCACCCGAGCCTGGATTAGGAGGAACGATAAAACCTGGCGTGTCCATGACTTTCCCCGTTCCAGCACAGGTCATTTTTTCTTTAGGCTGCAAAACGGTCTTAGGACAGGTAACTTCTACGCCTTTGGAATCGGTGACTTTAATACCGCTTACTTTGGATACCCCAACGTTTTCCACCTCATAGGTGAAGTTCACGTTAGCACCCGTAAGGAAGGTTTTACCAGGCGTTAATCCGTCACCTTTCTTAGTAACAATTATCTTGCTGAACAGTGGATCTAGCTGTCCGAATAGGTTCATCCCACCGTTGTTCCCGGTTTCAATGGTTGAGCCAGAACCAATATTTGCAAGCGCCCAGCCCTCGGTTTGCGCAGTGGTGAGACCCTTCGTACTCCAGGCTTCTGTCTTAGGATTACCCCTATTTGTCCAAAGCACGGTGTCCCTAGTTACGTGCAGGCTATCGCCGGGAGTTAATAGCTTTACGTGTTCTTGCGCTCTGTCAGTACGAGAATGATTCTCGCGCCATTTGCCGGGGCTACCTGAAAAACCCGCAGTATCAATATCAGTGATAACCATGTTGTACCGGCCAGGGTTTACGGTCCCGTCTTTATTAAGGAAGTTAATCGTAAAGTTTGTAGTGTGGAAGAATCTTCCAGCCACCCTTAATGTGTCACCGCTAGTTGAAAGAGATGAAAACTTCATCTCTTTATAGTATTTGTCAGGAGATGTATCACCAGAGGCGTGTACATCCTTCTTGCTGGACATATCCCATTCAATCCAGTTAATCAAAGGCGTGATGCGTCCAGCTTCAAGTTCTTGCCTAGTAAAAGTCTTCTTCTTGTTACCCCAGTCCATGACTTTAAGGTTCACATTACTTAAAGTTAACTGCACGTCCAGCGGTTTTCCGGTTGTCTTGTCCACCGCCGCATCGTCCCACTGAAGCGTGATTGAGCCAGGCAATAGTTGATATTTCCCGCCGGTATCTTTTATTGCCGCCTTGTTAGCGTATTCGACAAACATCCGTGTGCCTTGGATTAGTTTGAAGTTTCCATCTGGGCTGGTAATGGCAGTTGCTCCAGGCGCTACCGGGTCTGGGACTTTTGCTCCGCCGCCTACTACTTTCGCGTCGTTTAGGTCAAAGGCCGATACGGTCTGAATGGTGGATGCGGGAATGCCTGGCGTTTTCGCCTTGAATTCTTCAGTTGGCATTCCTGCTGCCCTCGCTTGGGGAGTGGTAAGGCAAGTGAAAGATGCAGCTAGTAGTGCTGCACTAAAAAGCAACGCTACTAGCGTCCCAATTTTTGTCTTAGTCATATCTTCTCCTTAAACTCGTCCTCTACCGGTACAAGTCATCGACTCTCCAGGTTTCAATATGGCTTTGGGGCAAGTAACTTTTACGCCTTTGGAGTCGGTCACGGCAATGGAATTCACGTCCCGCTCCCCAATATTTTTAACTTCGTAGGTGAAGTTCACGGTTGTTCCAGGAGTGAACCTTTGACCCGGTGCTAGCCCGTTGCCTTTTTTGACGATCTGCAACTTTCCAGGGGTAGTTACTGCCCCTCCCGTGGTTGGATTAATAGCGAGGTGCTTGTACATTGGCCCCAGAGTGCCCTTTTTGTTCCATACCGCATTATTGGCGCTGATCTGGTAGATTTCGGCAGATATTTTGATTACCGGCTTGCCACTTACTTTTTGCAGGTCGGCTACTCTCGATCCATCCGGGTAAATGGCAGTGCCTACATATAGACGGTCGTAGATGCTCGCAAACCCAAGTTCGAAGAAGGCGCGCTTTGGGTTATTGCCGTCGCAATACGCCCGTACTTTCCTAGAGGCAGGATCTACTACTGCTCCTGGGCTGGCTTGGGTTGCGGCGTGGTGGAAGGTGTTCCTGTTCCCGATGTAATATCCGTAGGCTGCGTAAGTTTCTGTAGGCAAGTTGCTACATTTAAAGTTCCAACCTTTCCCAAGGTTCACATACACCCGCATAATGTTTCGAGTGCTGGTGATCCCGTAATTTCTTGGTTCTAGGGTGAAGAATGTTAGCCGGTTGCCGCCGGTTACGTAACCGTTTTCGTCTTGTTCAAAATTGTAGGCGTTAATGAAGCTGCCTAGTGGATCAAAAATGATCGGCTTGTTTATAACCGCCGTCTTTGACCCATCGCAGCCGGTAAGTCCAAAACGAACGGTGGGTTTCATGCCTGGACGAACTGTGGCTCCTGTTGAGGTGGAAAAGTTAAATGACTGCCTTACCGGAATCTGTACCCATGCGTCTTGCTTACTGGCCGCGTAAGGTGTCCAAGTAACTTTTAAGTACGGCTCGCCGTCATCTCTTACGTCTCGCACTTTAGCAAGCACGTTCTTGGTGCCATTCTCATAGGCTAAGAAGGAGTTCGGACCAGCGTAATAAGCATGGCTCTTTTCGCCCCACCCTCCATATATCCGGTAGCTGTCTCCAGCGTTTACTTGCTTTGGGGCGGTGATTTTCACGGTAGTGGAGCCAACCGGTGCGCTGTTGCCAATGGCTAGGCTTTCTTCCTGGTTTACCAAGTCCATGTAGGGAAAGGTCATATTGCGGAAAGCTGAGCCATCGAAGCTAGAGCCTTTATCCTCCATAGTGCCTGCGCATTGATTTACTTCTTCTGCCCGAGCTTGAGGGGTTGCTATCGCCAGCATCAGGGCAACAAATACCGTGCTAAACAGCAGTGCTATTAGAGCTTTGGCCTTAGTCATATCTTTCCCTTAAACTCGTCCTCTCCCGGTACAGGTCATTGACTCTCCAGGTTTTAATATGGCTTTGGGGCAGGTAACATCTACGCCTTTGGAGTCGGTGACCCTGATAGCGTCAACCGTGACTTTGCCGGTGTTTTTCACTTCGTAGGTAAAGTTCACGTTGTCACCAGTGATAAATCTTTGGCCGGCCTCTAGACCGTTGCCTTTCTTCGTAACGGTTATTTCACCTTTAGATACTGTGGCTGACCCACCAGTATTCGGATTTATGTATTGGAAAATATTCCTGCCCCACATACTGTGCTTCTTAACCGCGTTCCTATTGGGATACACTTCCCAAACTTCCGCATCTATGCGCACATAAGGCTTGCCTCCAGACTTCGGCAGCTGCGACGGAGTTGATCCATCTCCCACCACATAGGCAGCGATATAAATTTGGTCATTTAAGGTAGCGGGCGCAAACTCAAACATTCCTACCTTAGGATTTCCGCTTAGACAGTAGGGGCGCACCTTTCTTGACCTAGCGTCGACTAGCGTACTTGGGGTTTTTTGTACCTCGGCGTGCTTGAAAGTCGACCAGTTATTAGTTCCCCAGTAGTAAGATGCGTCGGTTTCTTCCGGCAGTTTAGAGCAGTCGAAGTTCCAGCCTTTCCCAAGTTTTACTAGTATCCTCATCCTGTTGTTAACGTTTCTAATTCCATACGCCGAGGCCGCTTTCGTGAACATGGATAGCCTTGCTCCACTAACCTTGCCGTTTTCGTCAACCCATTGCCAAGCATTAACGGTTTCTTGTGGCGGCTGGATTCTCACAGGTTTATCAACGAACTTGCCCTTGCTTCCATCGCACCCTAGAAGCTGGAAACGCGCTCTGTGAATGCCAACAGATATATCGTCTCCAAGGGAAGTGGTGAAGGCAAAGCCCTGAGGGATTGTGAGGTTAACCCAGGCATTTACACGACTAGCAGCATAGCTACTCCAGATGACGTGCAGTTTACTTCCGTTTAATTGCACGTAAGCCAATACGTTCTTAGTTCCTTGCTCGTATATTGGGTAGGTTCCTAATCCGCGATATTGATTGTGGTACTTGCCCCATTGCCCATCTACTACGAACTGGTCTCCAGCTCTAACATTTTTTGGGGCAGTAATTCTTACCACGGATGTACCTACCGCATCGGAGGTACCTGCTCCAGCCGACCTGCCTTCCCGGTCATTAACATCAACATACGGGAAAAGATCAGCAGGATGCAGGTTAGAATTAATATTATTGGATACTTCCTGCATAGTACCTGCGCATTGATTTACTTCTTCTGCCCTCGCTTGGGGGGTAGCTACCACCAGCAGGGTAAGAATCATGGCTACAACAGGTAGCAGCAGAGCTAGCTTTCTCCCGATGCTTTTCATTGTTTCTTTTCTCCTGCGGTCACTAGCAGCGTCACAAGGATCGCTATTCCGGTAACCCCTAGCCCGGCGGAAACGTATAGCTGATCCATTAGGAGCATTACGGGGGTAGCGACCAGTGCCGTAGCTGCTAGGACCACTAGAAGTGTTTTAGTCACGGCCCCGCCTCCTAAGTGCTCCGCCGCCTACCACGCCTGCCCCGGCGATAATGATTGCCCCTAGAATTCCTGCCCCGGTTACTGCTAGTTGGCTAGCGGGCGCAGCGGCAGGTTTCGCTGGCTGAGCGATTTCTTCTGCTTCAACGCGGACTTCGACTATCGCTTTTTGCGGGCCAGCGTTAGCCCGGTTGCCACTGGTGGCTTCAAAGTCGAACTTGTAGTCTAGCGGGGTGGTAACCGCGTCCGAGCCTTTCAGTTCTGCTCCGTCAATATCTTTGAGCGGCAGCGGGCTGGTCATATCCTTTACCGGCGTGCCATTAACCGTGAGGTCTTTGAAGAAGTCATCTTTGCCACCATCCAAAATAGATTTCTGGGTAGCCTTTAAGCGAATCTTCTTGCCCGTCTGATTGCAGACCTGGAAAGTTTTCTTTTCCTGGGCCCCCGGTGCAATAGCGCCGCCTTCTAGGATCGGCAGCTTAGCAATATAGGCCTCGCCGTCACGGGTAAAGTCAGTGACTGAGCTTTTTACGCCCTGGTCAGTAAACGATATGTCGTAGTCTGCCCCGGTACATCCGCCAGCAGCTAGAGCGGTTGATAAAAGTATTGCGCTAAGCATCTTTTTTGTGCCTGCCTTTCTTAGAGGACTTGAGTAGGGACAAGCCAACTAGGCAAAGCGAGAAAATGCCTGCCCCAATCTGGTAAGGCCGGTGGTAGGCCCCGTATTGGCTAAACACGTCTGCCACAACCCCTCGCACCTGGGACCGGTCAATAGAGGCATCGTCTGCCCCGTTAGCGTCCCCGCGCGTAGTTAAAGTTTTTCCGCCCGCGTTTATCGCTACTATCCGGTGCACGATTGGCACGGCGCTGCCTACCTCATCGAACATCACAACCTGTCCGGTTTTAAGTTCTTCACTGGGCCGAATAAGTACGTATGACCCGGTTTTGATAGTCGGCTCCATCGATCCGGTTTCGATTTGATAGATTTTCCCACCTGTTACAATCGGGTAGACGTTTACCGCCAGGATTCCGATAATCCCGAGGGTGCCAACTAGGCCGCATAGTTTTTTGAGGATTTTCATTTGCTGCACCTCACGTCATCACGGTAGAGATTGACTTTGGAAGTGACTGCCTCACCGTTTCGACTTTTCTCAACTAGTTTGGCACTCCAGGTGTCCTCGGCCTTTACTTCGTTTCCGGACTCATCCATGCCGATAGCCGTGCCCACGTTGGAGTAGGTGCCAGCGTCTTTTTCTTTATCTATCCCGGTCACTTTCGCTACCACGCAGGCGTATTTTGCAGTCGATGGAATATCGGTCTGTTTACCGCTAGCCGTAGCGCATGAACATTCAGAGGGGTCATCTACGGCGTTTACGCTATAGGTATAGCCCGGTAGTTTCGGGCTAATGTCCAGATTTACCTTGAAGGGTTTACCTGAAGCACTGTAAGAATCCATCGGTACGGCGACCGCGTTACATTCTTTGCTATCCACGTCCTGCTTAGAGAACAAGTTCTTTTGCTCCCCGTTAGCCTTTACCCCCATAGCGCTAAAAGTTTCGGTCTGGACTTTTATGCCGGGGGCATTTGCGGTGTCTTTCCATAGCGCCATAGCGCTAAAAGTGCCGGAAAACGATAAAGCGACGGTGAGTGCTAGGGCGAGAATATATCCTCGCTTTCCAGCCGATTTTTTGTGTTTACCCATTACGCACCTGCTCTCCGGTAATCTTTACGCCTTCTAGCACCTTGGCCGGGGGAGCCTGGCTGCTAATCAGCCCGCCTAAAGTCGTGTTTTTATCCCCATCAGCGGTAACAGACTTATTGAGGAACCCCTCGGTAGTGCCATGTACTACCTCCAGCTTCTTCCCGGCCTTGTCGGTTACCTCGCCAGACCCGGAAGTTTTGACCGCAATGTTTTTACCCTCGGCAGTAAACCGGATCGGATAAGACACTTTGTAGGCTTCACCTGGCTCCACAAACGCTGTCCCACCAGTTATCTGCTCGGTCTTACCGTCGCAATCATGGGTAATCGTAGGTAGCCCCGTGATTTCGACTTTCAGGTCACCGGCGGTGATGGAACTGGAGGCAGGGGAGGGGCTGTCGTGCCAGTAAGCACCTGCTGCCCCTGCCCCGCCACCAATAAGGAGGCCAAGTAAGCCTAGAGCAGCAGTAAGCCCTAAACTTTTCTTGGTTGCCATATATTCCCTACTTTGCCTCTCGAATCTGGATCAGCTGCCCGCCAATACCTGCTAGGCTCGCGGCCTTCTTAACCCGCACCTGGTCGGGGGTGTCCTTATCGAAGGTCGCCTTCACCCGCAAAACGTAATCGGCTTTGCCATCGGTATCGGCTGACACATCTGCCGGGGTGAGTTTCAACTTGGTCGAAGCCAAGGTTCCGGTAGCCAGAGCATCACCTGTTGGCGCCCCATTTGCGTCAGCTTTGAAAATCTCGGTCGCAAACTTTATGCCCTGGCTGTCGGCCACTAGGTCGCCAGCGCCCTTAGCTTGCGGGTCAATCCCAATCTCGGCAACCATGTTCTTACCATCTAGAGCAACGTCTAGGGCAATGTCTTTTGCCCAGGTATCTCCCGGCACGATCTTGTCCTTAGTAAGGTCAACCACGGTGCCATTTCGGATACCGTCGGCAGATACGTCACGAACTGCGCTTTGAGCCGCAACCTCGTTAACGTCTAAATTACCGGCGGTAATGGCTACTTCGGTTGCCCCGGAGGCATCTTTCCAAAGAGCACCCGCACCGGCAGTAAGCCCGGCCCCGAGTGCTAGTGCTACCCCTAGCGCGGCGGCAGAAGAAGCAATCTTCTTTGTCTTAGTTTTCATACTCATTCCTTTTATTGGCGGTTTTATCTTTCCTGGTGAAAGCTGATTTTCGGCTTCCACTATTGGTAATGCGTCAAAGGCGTTTTTCAAAGGTCCAATCCATCGAAAACGGAGGCGATTATCCTCTTTTGTTCCTCGTCCGGCTCATCTTCCATGCCGAGGGAAAAATTGATCTGCCCGTCTTCGACAAAGAAGCTGATTAATACCCCGGCCACTTTCGGGTAGCCTGCATCTTCTAAAACTTCGTTTAGTTTTAAGGCTTTGCGGGCGGCTGGTTCGCCGATTTTTGAGGTAGAGATTTCTTCGGGGTCAAAGGTGACTTCGCCCCCTGATATTTCCATCTCAATCTGGAAGTCTTCTCCGCCGCTATCAATGTTTGAAGCAAGGTCGGTTAGCGCATAAAACATTGCCCGCATATGGCCTGTAATCTTTTGTTGTTGGTCCATGCCTACTACGTAGGGCGCGGGAGTTTCGGGTTAATACACACCGGGGTAAGTCTTTCCGAATACCCAGCGGCTAATAATATCGTCCAGGCTTTCTTTTTGTCGGTCACCGAGAGTTTCTACTTCGAGGAAAGCCTTTATAACTCCCGGCATGGGGTATAGCTCTACTTTTGCCCCCTCCAGGGTCATGGTTCCCATGTTTTCCATCGCTAGGGCAAGCAGCGCCGCCTTTGAGGCCACCCGAGACTTCTCAGCGGATATATCTTCGCTCTCGCCTTCCGCGTTTTTTACGTTTACCGCCACTGCTGGCAGGTATCCGTTTTCGGTTCGTTCCAGGCTTACCCCCACCTCGATCTTGGTCTTGTCGCCGTAAGGGAGGGCCCGGCCTACCGCAAGCATCGCATCCAATAAGGAAGTGATTCTAAATTCCAGTTTTAAAAAATCGTCCATGCCACTTACATAGGGCGCGGGTGGAATCCCGAAAACGGCAGTTTCACCTTTCCTCGCACGCATCTAGCCGATTCTTGGAAACCGCAAAATACCTTTCATCCTTTTCCACTCCGATAAAGTCTCGCCCTAGCCTTAAGGCTGCAACCCCGGTGGTGCCAGTCCCCATGAATGGGTCTAGGACTACCTCGCCAGGGCTTGATAGCAGGCGCACAAAATGTTCCATGAGTTTCACCGGCTTTTGGGCGATATGCCCGCCCCCTGCCTGGCGTTCCTTACCCGCCGCTATCGGGCAAGAAACAAAGTCGTGAACAGGTTTTCCTTCGCCATTGAAAGTCCCGGTCTTGGCGTCTTTAAGGAAGTACCCCCACATTTCCACTGAATGTAGGAAGTCGATTTTCATGTTGCGGGGGAGCGGGTTAGTTTTGTGCCAGACACCGAAAGTCTTGTAATACAGTCCGGCTTTTTCGGTGGCGGCTAGTACGTCAGCGGTTTTTTGGGTGGAGCAAAACACCACCATTGCCCCGCCTTTTTTGAGCAGCCGGAAGGACTCGCCCATGAAATCGTTCATTAGATTGGCAAAATCGGTGTCGGTGAGGTTATCCCATTCGGAGGTGTTTATCGAGTTCTTCAGGAAAGACAGCGCCGGGCCTTCTCCGCCTCTGCTCTTGGCGTGAGGGGCAAGCCCATACGGCGGATCGGTGAGGATCAGGTCGATACTTTCAGTTTCTAGTCCCCTCATGGCTTCTATTGCGTCATTGTTAAAAATCTGGTGCATGACCGCCTATATAGGGCGCGGGTAAAATCCTCCGACTTAAAAGCATGGAGCGGTGCAGACCACCTGTACATGCCGTCTACATGTGGCGCGCGTACCACCGGAAAACCGCTGCGCCCTACGTAGAGAGTGTGGAAAGAAAAAATCTATACATTTCAGCAGCGTTGGTAATAGCCGAGTGTGGAAATCTGCTCTTCTACTACAATCAGCTCACAAGTCCTCTACTGAGCAAAGCGTGGATTACGGCATTCTTTATAGCTATGTGCATCATTGTTTTTTCTCCCGACAGGTCGGTCGATTCGATGATTGACGAGCAAATTTGGAAATTAGAGCATTCCCCGCAAGGCAGCCTTAAAAAGCATCGTAGAACTATCAAAGTTGTGGGCACCGACTTAGAGTTTTCCATCTGAATCAAGAACCCCACTCCCTGTGTCGCTGCCGGGACTTGGATCGCGAATGAAACCGTGCGCCCTACTAGGTAGGCATGGACTATCTAAAAACATCCTTTGTGCTTGTGGGCGTGGTTGTCGCCGGGAATCTCTTGACGTTATTTGCCCCGTTAAGCCCGTTTTGGAAGGGAATCGTGAACCTGGCAGTGCTGGTGATTGTCGCAGTGGCCACGATCTTCACTGTGCTAGATATTCGTAAAACTCGGCGGGAGGCAGAAGATGAACTTCGATAACGATAAATTTTTGTGGGTGGAAGGCTCCGGCCTTGAGCCCTATATCGAGGCTGAGGTTGCAAGAGATACCGTTGTTCGTATTTCTGCATCCGGTATTCCTCTTACCGCTACGCTGCGGCTGTACGTAGGCGGCAAAAAAGTTAGCCAGGCAGGACAATTTGAGGAAGAACCCGCCGAGTTTGCCCGCTGTTTTCCCTCAAAACACTGGCCAGGTCGGCCAGGCTGTGACCGGGCGGTGCAAGTATTTTTAGAGCAGCAAAAGTCTTTTCTTTACCCGTTAGCGGATATGAACCCCGATCTTAGCTTCCGTGACTTGTTTACTGAGCTGCGCTGGTATCTAGAAGAACTACACGATTTTGACCCCGGTAATGACATTGGTATCTGGTCGGACGAGGCAGGAACTTACGGCCAGGCCCGCTACGGTAGGCACAAGTGGGTTTTAACTAAAGGCCACGGAGTAATCACCATCGAACATTACATGGCGGGGTTCGATACTCCAACTACTTGTCTCTCGGGCAGTTTCAGACCTCTCCCGGCAGTCGTAACCTACGATTACGAAGGTAATCTTGTGAGCGCGGCCTACATGAGATGCGGGCGGCTGTACCGCACGGTAGGGCCGGCCAAGGTACTATTCGAGAATGGCAAAATCTCCGGAGCTGTCTGGCTTGCGGACCCAAAACTGCGGTAGGCTAGCCCCGACAGGACAGGGTATTTTTCAGTGGCATTTTGTGGCACGCTGAAAGTTGCGATGGTGGTGTTAATGCAGGCGGGTCGGCGTGTCGAAAGTTGTCCATATAAACAAATAATTTTTATTGGTTTGCCCGGCAGCGGTAAAACCTCGGTAGGAAGGCTAGTAGCCGCCCGTTTAGGGTGTTCCTTCCGGGACGCTGATCAGGTGCTTAGCCAACAGGCAGGAATGTCGATCCCCGAGATTTTTGCCACTCGCGGTGAGGACGGCTTTAGAGACTTAGAAGTTAAAACTATTGCGGAACTGCTCGCTGGCGACACTGCAGTCATCGCCCTCGGCGGCGGCGCGCTCACCCGGGAGGAAACCCGCTTAGCGCTAACCGGTAAAGATGTTGTTTTCCTCGACGTTTCACTTCCCCAGGCGGAGGCGCGCGTGGGGAAAGCTGCTAACCGCCCCCTTTTAGCGCACTCTGACAATCTCAACGCCAAGCTAGCGCAATTAGCGGCAGCGCGTCGTGACAGCTATCTGGCGGCGGCTACCCTAATTGTTCCGGCAGACGGTAGTCTTAGCGAAGTTTCTTCGGCAGTAATGCGGGGTTTAGGCAGAAAAAAGGCACTCCCGGTACGCCGTTATAACTTGGGATCTTTGGCTACTTTACCGGAGCAAAATGGGGAGAAAACTCGGGTGATTCCGGTGACTTCCGGTGCGGGATACCAGGTCAGTGTGGGGCAGGGTACAGCAGTAAGGGTTAGCCAGATGCTGCAAGAACGCCCGCGGAAAGTATTCCTAATCTCTCCGCCGCCACTTTCAGGCGCCGCCCGTAACTTGGCGACTGCCCTCACCCAATCGGGACAAGTAGTAAAACTGTTCGAGCATCCCGACGGGGAAGGAGCCAAAAATATCCGCATTGTGGAGGATGCCTGGCGCTGCCTGGGAGAAAACCATTTTTCTCGCGAGGACGCGGTGGTGGCGCTAGGAGGCGGGGCTACTACCGATATGGCTGGCTTCGTAGCCGCTACTTGGCTACGGGGAATCGAAGTGATCAACCTGCCAACGTCGCTATTGGCGATGGTAGATGCGGCAGTCGGGGGTAAGACCGGCATCAACACTTCCCTGGGGAAGAATCTGGTGGGATCGTTTTACCCACCGAGCGCTGTTATGTGTGACCTCGATTATTTGTCTACTTTACCGCCGCGACAGCTGCACGCCGGCTTGGCGGAGGTCATTAAATGTGGTTTTATTGCGGACCCAAAAATATTACAGTTACTGAACGGACAGAGTCCCGAAAATCTGCTGGGATCTCCTGCCGTTCTGGAAGAAGTGATTAGCCGCGCGATCAATGTCAAGGCCGGGGTGGTTAGCCAGGATTTACGCGAAGGGGGGATGCGGGAGTGTCTCAACTATGGACATACCCTCGCCCACGCGATAGAAAAAGCCAGTTCCTACCAGGTGCTACATGGGGAGGCCGTGGCGATAGGAATGGTTTTTGCGGCCCAGGTTGCGAGGGAAATGGATCTGCTCCCGGCCTCGCAAATGGAAAGTCAACGCCGCCAGATTGCGGCGCTAGGGTTGCCGATTGCTTGCCCACAATACTCTTTCGAGCAATTGGTGAAAATTATGGCTTCGGACAAGAAAGTTCGCGGGGGAGTAATCCGCATGGTGCTTACCACCAGTAACGGACAGATTCAGGTCACCCCAATCGCCGATTACCAGCTATTAGAGCGCGCTTTTAATGCCATAAACACTGCGGTTACCGGTACAGATTATCCCCGCTGTCAGGGGCAGGAGTAGCCGCATGAACAAGATAGTTTTCTTAATTGGGCTGCCCGGAAGCGGTAAATCTACTATTGGGGCGGCGCTAGCAAAAGAATTGGGGTGGAAGTTGGTGGCTACCGATCGTGAGGTAGCCGCCAAATTACAGGTCGCGGCGGATAGTGCGCTGCTAACGGTAGGAGAGGAACGCTATCGTGAGGCAGAAAGGGAAGTTTTACGCGACCTCTTGCGAGATCTTCCCCGCGAAAATACCCTTGTTGATTGTGGCTCCGGCGCCTTAGACAACCCGCAAACTTTAAGCGAACTGCAAGGCCTTCCCGGTGTGGAAGTGTTAGAACTGGTGATTGACTTGTCGACTATGGCTGATCGTGCCGGACTGAACCGTCCTCGCTCCCTGGGGTTGGGAATGCCTCGAGCCTGGCTGCGGCAAATGGGACAGCAGCGACGCCAGCGGTGGCAGGTACTCGATCCCCTAACAGTGGAAGTTTCAGATTTACCTAAAGCCGAAGCCGTGCAGAAAGTGGCAGAGGCCTTGGGGTTGGGGGATAAAAGTACCGGTTAGGCGCAATATTTTCCACCGCCGCATGATTAAAGTAAAGTAGAGACGATTGATTTTTACTTGGGGGTATTAAGTTGGCGACAACAAATGATTTGAAAAACGGTCTGGTACTAAAGCTTGACAACCAGTTGTGGCAGGTTGTGGAGTTCCAGCATGTAAAACCGGGGAAAGGCCCGGCTTTCGTGCGTACCAAGATCAAGAATGTTTTAAGTGGTAAAACCGTTGATCGTACCTTTAATGCCGGGGTAAAAGTAGAGACCGCGACAGTTGATCGCCGGGATATGACCTACCTGTACCAAGATGGTGCTGATTTCGTGTTCATGGATGACGACACCTATGAGCAAGTTATGATCACCGCAGAAATCGTAGGCGACGCCAAGAACTTCCTGATCGAAAACCAACGCGCGGTAGTGGCTTTCCACGATGATCAAGTACTGTTCCTGGAGCTGCCGGCCTCGGTGATTATGCAGATTACCCATACGGAGCCGTGGCTACAGGGCAACCGTTCTTCGGCGGGAACCAAGCCGGCGACGGTAGAAACCGGGTATGAGGTTCAGGTTCCGCTGTTTGTGGAAGAGGGCGAGAAGATTAAGGTTGATACCCGCTCTGGTGATTACATCTCTCGGGTTAAGGAATAACCGGCAGTGGCAAAAAATCGGCTTTCGCGACGTACTAAAGCACGTCGACGGGCGGTTGATACCCTTTATGAGGCTAATCTGAAAGGTCTAGATCAAGACCCGGAGGATTTGCGGGAGCTGGTGGTGCAGCGGCAACACTTGACTACCGCGCAAACCACCTTGCCTGATTATGCAGCCGAAATTGCTGAGGGCGTGGCAGAGCATCTTTTCGATATCGACATGACCCTCAGCCAGTATTCCCGGGCTTGGGCGCTAGATCGCATGCCCAAGCCGGATCTGGCGATTTTACGCTGCGGCGTGTGGGAGATTCTTTACAATGACGATGTTCCCTGGAAAATTGCGGTTGACGAAGCGGTAGGTACCGCCCGAGCAATTTCCACTCCGGAATCTCCAGACTTTATTAACGGAGTGCTAGACGCCATTGGGCGCTCCACTGATAATAATTCAAGTGAGTAGTAGCCCGCAGGCATAAAACCGGCGCTTGCGTCCTCGCCCGCCCGGCTGCACTCAGAAGTTAGGAGGCAGCCATGAGCGCAATAGTTTTTCGCGGTGCAAATATCTTGGGAGAAGAGCGCGCCGATATCTTGGTGGAGGGCGAAGAAATCCGCCAGGTCGGCTCGGAGATAGCTATAGAGCCCGGCTCGGGGGTTAGGGAAGTTGATGCCCGGGGTTTGGTGGCTCTGCCGGGACTGGTGGATCTGCATACGCATTTGCGTGAACCAGGTGGGTGTGACGCGGAAACCGTGGACACGGGGACTGCAGCGGCCGCAAAAGGCGGATATACCTGTGTTTTCGCCATGGCAAACACTACTCCTACCCAAGATTGCCCGCAGGTCGTGGAACAAGTTCTCGATTTAGGGCGCGAGGCCGGCCGGGTAGACGTCTATCCAGTGGGGGCTGTTACTAAAAACCTGGCGGGCAAAGAGCTATCTGATCTACGGGGTATGCATCAGTCGCGGGCAGCGGTAAACGTGTTTAGTGACGATGGAAAATGTGTTTTTGACCCGCTGCTGATGCGTGAAGCCCTAGAGATTGTCCGCGATTTTGACGGAGTTATCGCCCAACATTCCCAAGAGCCGCGCCTGACTCAAGACTCACAAATGAATGAGTCCTATTTGGCGGAAGAACTGGGGCTAAAAGGCTGGCCGACGGTCGCGGAAGAAATGATCATTGCCCGCGATATATTGCTGTCTCTCTATCTGGATGTCCGAGTTCACGTCTGCCATCTTTCTAGCGCCACCGCGGTGGAGCTGGTGCGTTGGGGTAAATCTCAAGGTGCTCGCATAAGTGCCGAGGCCACCCCGCATCATCTGTTCCTCACCCAGGAAGAAGTGAGAGGACGGGATCCGCTATTTAAAGTAAATCCGCCGCTACGCTCGCAAAAAGACGTGGAGGCAGTGCAGGCAGGATTAGCGGACGGCACCATTGACCTGGTGGGCACGGATCATGCTCCCCATCCGCGCCGGCTCAAAGACTGTGATTTTGAATGCGGCGCGTTTGGGATGATCGGGCTGGAAACTGCCCTCGCAGTGGTGGCTACCACCATGGTGCAGAGCGGCAGAATGACTTGGCGCGACCTGGCACGAGTCATGTCGGTTACCCCGGCGAAAATTGGGAAAGCTAAAGATCAGGGAGAGGATATCGCGGCCGGCTCCGCGGCAAATCTTTGCTTTATATCTGCCGATACTGCTTGGCAGGTTCACCGCGAGACCCAAGTTTCTCGTTCCGATAACACTCCTTTTGTGGGCAAGGAACTTCTAGGGCAGGTGCGCCACACTTGTTATCGGGGAAAACCAACAGTTTTAGCTGGACAGCTACAGTTTTAAGGAGAAAATATGCGTCGGTATGGGTTACGTTTAGCGCAAGCTATGGAGCAGCTAGGCAATGTTTGTGTAGGTATCGATCCTCACTCCTCGCAGCTGGCTGCTTGGGGATTAGATGACAATCTTCAGGGTCTGCGCACCTTTTCCTTAACTTTGGTGGAGGCGATGGCTGGGCAGGTACCGGTAGTAAAGCCCCAATCGGCATTCTTTGAGCGTTTCGGCTCTCGCGGTATCCAGGTGCTGGAGGAAGTGCTAGCGGCTTGTCGTGAGGCGGGGCTGCTCACCATTTTGGATGTTAAACGCGGAGATATTGGCTCCACAATGGCCGGTTACGCGCAGGCGTATTTGAGCGCAGATTCCCCGCTGGCAGCAGATGCGATTACGCTCTCTCCTTACCTGGGATATGGTTCGCTGGCGCCGGCTCTGGAGTTAGCACAGGCCAATGGAAAAGGAATCTACGTATTAGCACTGACTTCAAATCCGGAAGGATTCCAGGTACAGCATGCCCAAAGCATTAATGGTAAAAGCGTGGCAGCTGACATAATTTCGCAGGCTGAACAGACAAATAAAGCCGGTAGTGATCAAGGTCATATTGGGGATGTGGGTTTGGTCGTGGGTGCTACCACCGGAAATGCGGCAAAAGATCTAGGAATAGATTTTTCAGTATTTTCGGGGTCGGTTTTGTCGCCGGGAATCGGCGCTCAAGGGGCTACACCAGCGGATATACAAAATATCTTCGGGAAAAGCTCCTTCCGGGTGCTGGCATCAACTTCGCGAGGCATATCTTCTGCTGGCCCGAAAGTATCCTCTTTGCAGGCGGCCGCAAGGCAAATAACTGAGCAAATGAGTGATATTTTTCGCAACTGAACTGGCAAAACTTAATAAATAGTTTGGCTTAAATGGGAAAAAACAACTAGTGTTTTTCGTGTTGTTATCCCGTAAATCTAGATGAAGAGGTTATACAAAATGGCACTTCCTTCTTTGACTCCCGAACAGCGCGCACAGGCTCTGGAAAAAGCCGCTCAAGCTCGCAAGGCTCGCGCTGAAACTAAGGCGAAGCTGAAGAACCGGGAACTGACCCTATCTGAAGTAATCAAGAATGCTCAGGATGATCCTTACTTGGGCAAGATGAAGGTTCAGGCTCTGCTAGAGGCTCTGCCGCGAGTAGGCGCCACCACTGCTGCTGCGGTGATGGAGGAGATTGGCATCGCCAAGTCTCGTCGTATTCGTGGTCTAGGTGAGCACCAGCGCGCTGAGCTGGTTCGTCGCTTCGGCTAGTAAACTCACTAACTTATTGCAGTATGGGACCCAAGAATTGGGTCCCATACTGTTATTTTCAGGAAAACTTTGGAGTGAAAAGTTAGCCCATGTCTCGCCTTTATGTGTTGGTCGGCCCTTCGGGGGTAGGTAAAGGAACTGTCGTTAAGGCTTTGCGTAAAGCCCACCCTCAGGTAAATGTAGCGGTCTCTGCTACTACGCGTTCGCCTCGTCCAGGTGAACGGGACGGGGTCGACTATCACTTTTTAACTGAATCCCAGTTCGATGAACTGGTGAACCGTGATGGCTTCGTAGAGTGGGCGTTAGTGCACGGCCAAGCACGCTATGGGACTTTACGCTCTGAAATCGCAAAGTATCTTGCTCGCGACGAGGACGTGATTCTAGAGATCGATCTCGCGGGGGCACGGCAGGTGCGCCATACTAACCCCGATGCCTGCTTTATATTCTTACAAGCACCCAGTCAGCAGATCTTGCAAGAGCGTTTGCGGGGAAGAGGTACCGAAGGGGAAGCCGAGGTAGCGCGCCGCTTGCAAACCGCCAAAATTGAGATGGCCGCGGCAGGAGAATTTGAGCACATTGTGATCAACAATCACCCTGATCAGGCAGCGAGCGAACTAGCAGCTCTAATGGGAATAGCGTAAGATTCTTCCTGAAGAGGTGGCATTGTGCCACGGAGAATAGAAATGAGAGGACAATATGTCGGGTACCGTTGCTAACCCGGAGGGGATCACCAACCCCCCAATAGATGATCTATTGGAAAAGGTAGAGTCCAAATATGCCCTAGTGGTCTATGCGGCCAAACGGGCACGGCAGATCAACACTTATAATTTGGAGATCGCGGAAGGAATGTTTTCCACCCCCGGTCCGCTGATTGACTCTGACCCTGAAGACAAAGCTCTGGGTATTGCTTTGCGCGAGATTGATCAGGGAGTATTGAATCTGAAAGAGCATGACGATTCTTCCCAGGACTAACTGAAGTATGTCCCAGCGCCGCCAAATTATTGTCGGGGTGGGGGCGGGAATCGCCGCCTATAAAGCCACTCATGTGGTGCGAGCATTAGTTAAAGCCAACTTTGACGTCTGGGTGATTCCCACTCCGGCCTCGTTGAAAATGATCGGGGAGATTACCTGGCAGGCAATCTCCGGTAATCCGGTATATACGCAGGTAGATGCCCCCTCTAGTGGGGTAGGGCATATAGAACTCGCCCGAGAGGCCAGTGCCATCGTGGTGGTTCCCGCAACTGCTGATCTATTGGCACGGGTCGCCCATGGCATTGCTAATGATATGCTCACCAACGTGATATTGGCGGCTGACTGTCCGCTACTGGTGGCGCCGGCGATGCACACCAACATGTGGGAAAATCCGGCGACCAGGAAAAATGTACAAACCTTGCAAGCTAGGGGAGTGCGCTTTATCGGTCCGGTAGCAGGCGCATTATCTAGCGGCGATCAAGGGCTAGGGCGACTGGCAGCAGAAGAAGATATCTACGCCGAAGTAATCACAGCTTTATCCGCTGGAGATTGGCAGGGGCAAAAGGTAATGGTCAGCGCGGGAGGTACCCGCGAGGCCTTAGATCCCGTACGTTTTCTGGGGAATCGTTCCTCCGGACGCTTCGGAGTGGAGATTGCCCGGCAATTTGCTTGGCAAGGAGCGCAGGTAACCCTGTTGGCAGCGAATATTGAGTCAGCGCTTCTGGAATCTTTGCCTGCCGGAGTAGAAATTGTTGCTACTCCCAGCGCCGGGCAGATGCACCAGACGGCATTGGAATATTTCCCCCAAATGCAGGTGGCTGTGATGGCGGCCGCGGTTGCCGACTATCAACCAGTAGACTTTCAAAGCGAAAAGATCAAGAAAATTCCTAATCAAAGGGAGTTTTCTTTAAGGCTGCGCCCCACCGCTGATATTTTGGCGGATTTGGCCAGCAAGAAACGTCCCGGTCAGCTAGTAGCCGGATTCGCGGCGGAAACTGGCAGCTGGGAAAGAGTGTTGCAGTTAGGCAAAGAAAAAGCGCTCCGCAAAGGTGCCGATATTATTTTTATTAACCAGGTGGGCGCCGAAACCGGATTCGGAGATATCGCTACCAAGGTATGCGCAGTAAACAGCGAGGGTAGTAAAATTGGGCAGTTTTCGGGAACTAAACCCCAGGTGGCTCCCCAGCTAGTTACGCTGGTACGCCAGCAGCTGCAGTGACTGACATTATGCCGCGATGGAGCGGCACGGATCCGCTCGCCGTTATTAGATCCCGGGTGCAGAAAGAAGCCCCGGCAGGAACCCAGCAGGAACTAATGGCCGCCCCTAAACAGCCTCACGGCAAATGGGAAAATAAAGATCCGATTGCCCGCGTAATTCCCGATGTTTCCGTTTTTCATCTCGCGAATGGTCTCGATTACACGGTCCCTGCCCGCCTGATAGGAAAAGTACAGTCCGGATCCCTAGTGTGCGTAAAAATCGCCGGCAAACTGGTACACGGATGGGTACGAGATCTTCGCGAGGCAGAACCCACCCGGCAGCGTTTACGACCAATCAGCCGCGTCCTCAGTCCCCATGCTTTGGTATCGGAGAACAGTTTTACGTTAACAGAGCAGGTAGCTCGACGTTATGCGGGGAATTTTTCCGCCGTTTTACACCAGGCGATTCCTCCGCGTCGCGCCAATATTGAAAAAAGCTTCTTTGAGTCTTTTTCCCCTGATTCCTCAGTAACCCCAGCAGCAAAGCTAGGGGAATGTTCGTGGGAAGCAGGCGCTGCTGATCCGCTAATTGCTTCTTATCCCGCCGGGAAAGGCCTTCTAGACTCCTTAGCACAAGCGCACGCTAGCCGCGTGGTCTGGCAATCGCTTCCCGAAGCTGACCTGCCCGCTCCCTTCAGTCAGATTTCCCAGTTGATCTCCTCTTCGCTTAGTACTAGCGGCTCAGTGCTATGCCTTTTTCCCACCAGTAAGTTAGCGAAGGATTTTGCTGCTTACTGGAGTGAGCACGCTCCGGACGGGGCGCCCTCGGCCTTGGAATATCACTCTGAGCTGGGGGCGAATGCCCGCTACCGTACCTTCTTGGAGTGTCGTTTTAACCATCCGCGGCTGGTGATAGGAACTCGTTCCGCGATTTTTGCTCCCTTGGAAAAATTGTCGCTGCTGCTGATTTGGGACGAGGCGGCCGAAACCTATCAGGAAAAAACCGCACCCTATTGGCATACTCGGCAAGTAGCAATGCTGCGCAGTCGGGCCGAAAAAGCTTCCTTAATCTTGGGAAGTTTTTCGCGTTCTCCCCAAGCGCAAGCATTAATCATGTCCACCTGGGCGCGCGAACTAGCTCCCGAAAAGCAGCAAATGCCGCTGCCTAAAGTTTTTACCCCCGAATACGAAAATCGCGACGACCCTTCCCTAGGACAAAGCGGACTATCTTCTACCGCCCTGCAATTTTTGCGAAGGGGACTAAGTAACGGTCCGGTATTAATCCAGGCTCCCCGCAAGGGCGGGCGTGGCGGTCTAAGCTGCGCCAGTTGCTTAGCGCCGGTGCGTTGTCCCCAGTGTCTAGGACACGTCGAGCAGCTGCGCGGAAAGTTTATTTGCCATAATTGCGGTCATCATTTTCAGTTTTCTTGCCCGCGTTGTGGAGGTAAAACCACCCGCGCTAGCGTGCGCGGACATCAACAAATCGGAACCGAACTGGCGGCCGCGTTCCCGCGAGTGCCCGTGTTTAACTGCGACGCAGATAATTCTTTGCCCCTTATTAGTGCAAAACCAGCTCTCATCGTGGCAACTGCGGAACAGGAACCGGCAGCTAGTGGGGGATACGCTGCGGCTCTAATACTCGATGCGGGGATGCTGCTGAGCCTAGATCGGATTTGGGCAGCTGAAGAAGCGCTGCGCCGTTGGGCAAATACGGCTGCTAAAGTTACCCCGGGCGGGCAGGTGATGCTCACCGGTGATCCTGGGCAGCGCCTAGCCGACACTTTTAAACAGCGAACCTTTAGTGACTGGGCGAGCCAGGAGTTAGCCGAGCGAGCGGAAGTAGGGATCCCACCCACCGCCGCCTTAGCGGTTATTCGCGGCCACGAAGACACTTTGCGCCGCTTCCTTGCCGAATCTAGTTTCCCCGACGCCCAGGTGATCGGTCCGGTTAGGGAGGGGGAGCACTTCCACCTGCTAGTACGTTCCCGCTTGGACCTAGGTGAGCAGCTACGCAATGAATTGCGCCGCTTGCAAGGGGTGGCTTCTCGAAAAAAGTGGGGTCAGATTCAGGTACAGGTGGATCCCCAAGATCTTTAATGTTTCCTAAGATAGCGGCACTTAACTGATAAGATTTCCTCTATGCGTGTCTTATTTGCCGGTACTCCCGACTCGGCGGTACCTGTCCTGAAATATCTGCTCGAATCGGAGCATGAAGTAGTCGGGGTGCTTACCCGCCGCCCTGCTCGTTCTGGTAGAGGTCGCAAACTTACTCCCTCTCCGGTGGCACAGGTAGCTGAGAATGCCGGCTTGCCGGTTTTTACCCCTACTACTTTAAAGGATGCCAGTCAGCGTCCTGATTTTGCAGCTTTAGACGCCGAGGTGGCAGTGGTAGTCGCCTACGGATTGCTGATCCCGAAAGATTTGTTAGAAGTGTTCCCGCACGGCTGGATTAACCTGCACTATTCGCTATTGCCTAAATGGCGGGGAGCTTCTCCGGTGCAGCATTCGCGCATCGCCGGGGAAGAAATTACCGGAGTCAGTATTTTTCGGATCGACGAAGGAATGGATACTGGCCCTATTTTCGCGGTTGATCCCATCCGGGTAGCGCCGCAAACCACGGCAGATTTATTGCTACAACGCCTAACGGAAACCGGAATCAGGTTGCTGCCCCATGTCTTGACGGCATTGGAGACGCGAAATGCTAAAGCTCACCCGCAAACCAGCGAAGGCGCTAGCTATGCGCCCCTGCTCACTAAGGCAGATGCCCAAATACCTTGGGCAAAAGAAGCCCACCAGGTAGCCGATATGATTTGTGGTTTTACCTCGGAGCCGGGTGCCTGGACCGAGCTGCCGGATGGTAAACGGATCAGTATCTATCCCGTGATCGAGATGAAAGAACACGATACCCTGCAGCCTGGTCAGGTGCGGGTTACTAAACACCAAGTTACCGTAGGCACTGGCAGTAACGATGTGAAACTAACCTTTGTCACCCCGGCTGGCAAAAAAGAGATGGCCGCCGATGCCTGGGGGCGGGGACAACGATATGGAGAAGACTTTTTCTTTAGTCTCCCCGGAGAAAGTGAGCAAAACTAGTGCGGTCGGATCGTCCCTCAATAAAATATTCCGCCGGTAACTCACCCCGGGAGAACCGGAGCAGAAAACGGAGAGAAAATCGTTCGCAACAGCAGGAATGGCGTCCCCAAACCGATCGGGTACGCACCCTGGTTTTCCAGGTACTCCTGGCAGTAGAGACCAAAGACGCTTATGCGAACCTGCTGCTACCACCCAGGCTTACCCGCGCCCATATCGCCGGACGCGATGCTGGTTTCGCTACCGAGCTCACCTACGGCACGCTGAGGAGCCAAGGCTACTACGACTGGATAATCGATGAGTGCTCTACCCGCCCGGTAGCTGCCTTGGAAAAAGAAGTACTGATTATTTTGCGGATGGGCTTGCATCAACTGTTAAATATGCGAGTTGCCACCCACGCCGCGGTCAGCGAATCGGTAAATCTCACGAAACAGGAAGCCAACGAGGGAGCCGCGGGGCTGGTAAATGGGGTTTTACGTCAAGCGGTGCGCCTGGCAGACAGCGGGGAACTAGCTTCCCGGCTTTCCGCCCTCAGTAAATCCCGCCGCCTGGCAATTGAATATTCTCATCCCGCTTGGATTATCGCCGCCTACCGCGCAGCTTTAAGTGAACAAGCAAAACTGGGTGCCCAGATTCCCAGTGACGATGATTCTCTGGCGGCTTTACTGGCAGAAAATAACCGCGCGCCCTATATCAACCTGGTAGCGCGACCCGGCTTGGCGGATCGGGAAGAACTTGCCGATGCCGTCGAAGATATGGGACAAGATGTTGCCTATTCGACGCTGAGTCCTTGGGGTTTGATTGTGTCTGGAGGCGACCCCGCCAATCTGGAAGCGGTCGCTAGCGCGCGCGCAGGAGTAGAAGACCAAGGATCGCAACTGGTCGCCGGAATCGCAGCTACCTATCCCTTAGCAGGATCGGACCAGAAGTGGCTAGATTTATGTGCCGGTCCCGGGGGGAAAGCAGCGTTAATGGCTGCTTTAGGAAGGCAGCGCGGCGCCCAGCTTATCGCTAATGAGGTCAGCCCCCATCGGGCGAAATTGGTGGAAGATTCGGTAAAAGCCCTCGATAATGTGCAAGTAGTGTGTAAGGACGGTACCCAGTTTCCAGGCGTTGAGCGCGGATACGACCGGGTATTAGTGGATGCGCCGTGTACCGGCTTGGGAGCATTGCGCCGTCACCCCGAGTCCCGTTACCGTGCCCGTAATGAAACTATTCCTGATATCACTGATTTACAGGCGCGTTTGTTAGATCGGGCGCTAGAGGTTTGCCGCCCCGGAGGCCTGGTTATATACGCCACTTGTTCACCGCACCCGGCAGAAACAACCTTCCTAGTAGAGCGGGTATTAAAACAACGCGGGGACGGGCAACTAAAGGAACTCACCCCCGTCTGCAACCAGCTAATAGATGCCGAAGCCTGGCCTGGGGGTCTGGGCTGTGCCGATAAATACTTACAACTGTGGCCGCATGTTCATGCCAGTGACGCTATGTTTGCGGTAGTGATCAGTAAAAACTAGAAAGGAAACTAATCGTGGGCGTAACTATTTCTCCTTCTATTCTTAACTGCGACATCGCTAATCTAGCTAGCGAAATTGAGAAGATAAAAAATGCAGATTACGCGCATGTGGATGTGATGGATAATCATTTTGTTCCCAATCTTTCCTGGGGGCTGCCGGTGGTGGAAGCAGTAATCCGTCAAAATATTTTACCGGTAGACGCTCATTTGATGATTGAGGACGCAGACCGGTGGGCTCCTACCTATGCAGAGGCCGGGTGTGCCTCGGTTACATTCCATGCTGAGGCAGCGGCGGCGCCGATTCGTCTGGCACGCGAGATTCACCGTCAAGGAGCGAAGGTGGGAATGGCACTGCGCCCGGCCACCGACATCACTCCCTATATCGATATTCTCCCGGAAATCGATATGTTGCTGGTAATGACGGTGGAACCAGGGTTTGGAGGCCAGTCATTCTTAGAGTCCATGATGGCGAAAGTTCGCCGCACCCGTAAGGCTATTTCTGCTGCTAACCTGCAAGTATCGGTGCAAGTGGATGGGGGAATCACCCGTGAAACTATTAGCGTAGCTGCCGAGGCCGGCGCAGATGTATTCGTCGCGGGTTCAGCGGTTTATAAAGCTGAGGATGCCTACGCGGAGGTAGCGGAACTGCGGCGTATCGCCCAGTCCCACTGCTAATAATCACCGGATTTTCTGCAGCAGCAGCCGGCGTCCTCGTAAATATTCTGCCTATGCCCCAGGCGGCAGGTTCCTACTAACCGATTCCTGCCAACTGGAGCCGGAAGGCAAGATTTTTCAAAACCCACTAACCTTAAAGCTATGAAGAGTTTTGAAGAGTTATTTACGGAGTTGCAGGAAAAAGCAACCACCCGTCCTCAGGGGTCTGGCACCGTGAAAGAGCTAGACGCCGGGGTACACGCTATCGGGAAGAAAATCGTAGAAGAGGCGGCCGAAACTTGGATGGCCGCCGAATACGAAAGCCAGGACGATTTTTGTTTAGAGGTCTCCCAGCTGCTTTATCACGCTCAAGTGATGATGATCGCTAAAGGGGTTAGTCTCGAAGACGTCTACCGCAAACTGTAAGGAAACAAATGTTAAGAATAGCTGTTCCCAATAAAGGTGGTCTTTCAGATCCGGCCATCAGACTTCTTTCCGAAGCTGGATACCGTACCCGGCGCCGGGGTCGAGAGCTCCATATCACCGATCAAAGCAACCAGGTCGAAATATTTTTTCTCCGTCCGCGCGATATTGCCCAATACGTAGGTGCCGGTTTTATCCAAGCCGGGATTACCGGACGTGACCTGCTAGCAGATTCGGGAGTCAAAGCCGAAGAAGTACTAGCATTAGGATTTGGTTCCTCTACTTTCCGTTTTGCGGCGCCCCAAGACACCATGAGCTCGGTTCAGGATCTAAAGGGTAAACGCATTGCCACTTCTTTTGACCGGATTGTGCAAGACTATTTAGCTTCACAGCAGGTCAAAGCCGATACGGTACACCTAGATGGGGCCGTCGAGTCTTCTGTTCGCCTCGGGGTAGCGGACGCAATCGCGGATGTAGTAGAAACCGGTAACACCCTGCGGGCAGCCGGGCTGGAAGTATTTGGCGAACCTTTGATGCAATCAGAGGCGGTATTAATCGCTAATCCGCAGGCTACCGGAAGCGCGGGTCTGCAAGTTCTTCAGCAGCGCCTCCAGGGGGTGCTCAATGCTCGCAACTATGTGTTGGTGGACTACAACGTTCACCGAGATCTGTTGGATAAAGCCGTCAATTACACTCCCGGAATTTCTTCCCCCACCATATCTTCCCTACAAGATAGCCACTGGCTAGCGGTGCGGGCACTGTGTAAACGCTCCGAAGTTCACGCGGTGGTTGATCAGCTCCACGCCCTGGGCGCAGAAGGAATTCTGGTTACCCAGCTACTATCGGCTCGGATCTAGCTGGAGCCGCGCCGCGGGGATGGACTACTCTTAACTGGTACTTTGTTACCTTGGGTTTTCCCGAAGGATTCCCCTGAAACTTTAGGCTAGGCAAGCTGCGCGGCGAGGCGTCCGGCTGCGGCAGCAGCTAGGAAGGGAGCCGCATCTTCCTCCAGGCCTCGTCGCATTGTCGACAGTTTCACCGGGCAGTTACTTAAGACCTGATAGAGTCCGGCGGTTGGACATTTCTGCACCCGGTGCCGGGAACTAATCAGTGCCAGTTGGGAGTCCACCAATTTAGTGAATTCACTGTTTAGGAGAGGTTTTTGCCCTTCGCCTTCGTAGGTGAACTCCGGTAGTGCCACGGTAAGGGGTATGGGCGTAAAGTCGGACAGAATTCGCAAACTATGATGCGAGATTCCCTGGTGGCGCGGCCGGGGATCAGCTGCTGACATCCGCAGGGCACAAATAGCTTTTCCCCCTCCTGCAGCCGCCTGGGTCAGGAACGCAGAAAGATCAAAACCGGAGTAACCGTAGGGGGTGCCGCTACCGGCATTCCCTGGGCCTTGTCCCACAATCGCGATATCGGCTACTAACACCTGCCGGGCTGCCAATAGCGCCGAAAAAGTATTGATCGCTTCCAGATCACCCCCAAATGCCTGGCCAGCGGTGATCACCGCCGATAGCCAGCCATTTTCGCGCAGTGAGGTAATGTTACGGGAGAAAAATGCCGGGAGCGCCCCGCCCTCGGTGTACACATAAACGATTTTCGCTGCCGGATTTTCTGCCCTGACCCCGGCGATCACTGCGGGAAGCTGGGAATGCAAATCAATCCCTACTACCGGCATTCCCTGCAGGTTTTCCGCCTGCCGCATCTGCTGGTGATAAGGCGATTCTTGTTCCTCAACCGCGGAAACCATGTACTGGCTAGGGGTATAACGCGCCTTCATAATGTGACCTTCATTAGCAGGCAATACGTCTTCCGGTAGACGGTCACAAAGTGCGGTTACCAGTGCGAACCCGCCGGTTCCTAAGTTCTTCTGTAGGGGAGAACAATCGCAGCGTACCGTGTCTCCCGCTTTAACTTCCCCGTTTAAGGCCGGATAGTTTAAGGCCCGGAGAGTATGCCCGGTTAAAAACTGTTGCGCTCCACTAGGATGAGCGCAAATCTTGAGCGTGAGTTCTTGCGTGGCTTTAAAGTTGCGGACAGCTGCCACCTGTCCTTCCCGTAACATCATGTTTTATATTCTAGTGGTCTTTGTCGGAGTGACCGCCAGCGTCGGAAACAGGTAGGCTTAGGGTATGCATGGGTTTTTAGTAGCGCTGTGGACGCTGGGGATTCTCGCGGCAATAATTTGTCCGATCGTCATGTTTATCTGGCTATTCCGCAAAGCCAATGCCACTTTAAATGTTTTCGGGGAACAAGTTCAGCAGGTAAGTTCCCCGCTAGAGAACTTGCAAGAGGCCGCGGAGCTTCCGGCACTCCGCCCGGCCGGAGCCAGCGGAGATCCCCAAGTATTAGCGCAGGCGCGCGCAGTGCGCGCGGAAATAGCGGCCACTCGGCGTGCTCGTCGCTACGCCCGTCTAGCAGCAGCCAAAGCTCGCTGGGAGAAATTGGGGCTGGTGTAGGTGCCGCGTAGGCGTAAACGAAAAAAACCTGCTCCTCCAGGTGCGGGAGACTGGGATTCTCTTAGCGCGGCTGAAAAGTTAGCCACTTTCAAACGTACCCAGATAAAGGGAGAAGCTGCTAGTTTCGCTGCCCGTTTTGATTTTCCCTTTGATGATTTCCAAGTTCGTGCCCTTCGCGCCCTCGAGAGTAATAAATCTGTACTGGTGGCTGCCCCTACCGGTTCCGGTAAAACCTTAGTGGGGGAGTTCTCCCTGTTCTTGGCGTTAAAACGCGGGGTGAGAGCTTTTTATACCACCCCGATCAAGGCGCTTTCTAATCAAAAATTTAGGGATTTTTCTGCCACCTACGGCAGTGAAAATGTGGGACTACTGACCGGAGATATCTCCGTTAACCCCTCAGCTCCTCTGGTGGTGATGACCACTGAAGTACTACGCAATATGCTCTACCGCGAAGATGGGCGCCTGGATGATTTAGGGTTTGTGGTTCTCGATGAGGTGCATTATCTTGCTGACCGTTATCGCGGGCCAGTGTGGGAAGAAGTCATTTTGCATCTGGGCGCGCAAGTGAAAGTAATCGCCTTGTCGGCCACGGTGTCGAATGCTGAAGAGTTTGGACAGTGGCTACGCCAAGTGCGCGGGGATGTCGAAATTGTGGTTTCGGAGAAACGTCCAGTACCGCTTTACCAGCATATGCTGGTAGGAGGGCGACTTTTCGACCTGGAAGTGAAGTCTTCTGGTGGCAAAACCAAACTTAACCCGGCGTTGCTGGCAGTGACCCGTCGCTCTCTAGGGGAGTCCCGCCGCGGCCAACATACCTCATTGCCCGCAGCAGTTGGGGAGTTAAACACCAGAGGTCTACTGCCAGCGATCATCTTTATTTTTTCTCGCGCCCGCTGCCAAGAAGGACAAAAACAGCTGGTAGCAGCGGGAATAGATCTAACTAGTCCCGCGGAGAAACGCCAAATCTCTAAGCGGCTGGAGGAAATCAGTGAAAATATTCCTCCCGGTGATGTCCTCGCCTTGGGATTGGATACCCTTTTCGAGGGACTGAGGCGAGGAATCGCGGTGCACCATGCGGGCCTACTTCCGGTACTTAAAGAAGCAGTAGAGAAGATGTTCGCTGCCGGACTACTGAAAGTGGTGCTGGCTACCGAAACTTTGGCGCTGGGAATCAATATGCCGGCGCGTTCAGTGGTGATCGAATCCCTTCGCAAATGGGATGGCCATGAATTCGTAATGCTCTCGGCCGGGCAATATACCCAGCTTACCGGGAGAGCCGGCAGGCGCGGGATCGATACTTTGGGGCACGGGATCGTAATATTTCGTCCCGGCATGGAACCAGCTACGGTCGCCGCACTCGCCTCAAAACGTACCTACCCGCTGAAATCAGCTTTCAGTCCCACCTACAATATGGCGGTTAACCTGCTGGAGCAAGGAACCTTGGAAGGGACTCGGGATGTTTTGCGACGCTCTTTTGCACAATTCCAGGCAGACCGGGCAGTAGTGGGAAAAGCACAGCAGGCAGCCGAAAAGCAACGGGAAGCCGATGAAATTGTTGCGGGAAAGTCCTTGGAATGCTCCTATGGGGATATATACGAATACGTAAGGATTAAGAGCGAGCTTGAGGCTCGCGATGCCCGCCACGCTCAGCTGCTCGCTCGCGAGCAGGCGCGGCGCCGCTGGGAACTATTTAGTTCCCTAAAACGCGGGGATGTATTGGCTTATAAAGATGGTCGCCGCCCGCGGCACGGGATTGTGATGAAAAAATCGGGGACCCGTACCGGGGAAACCACTTTGACAGTACTGGCTGATAACGCCAAGCTACGTGAGTTTTCCAGTAATGGCTTTGTTGGCGGATTAGCCCTGGTGGGGCAGATGTGGGTGAAAGATTACTCGGAACGTAAACCGCGCGACCGCCAACGCCTCGCGTCCAAGCTCCGCACCGCGGTGCGAGAGGGGATATTTACCGATCCGGAGCCTGCTAAACCTAGTGAGGAAGAGGCGGCTACCCCCGCAAAGACAGCAGTATCAAGTCTGAAAAGTTCCTCTCCGGTACCGGAAATTAATGGCCGGGAGCTAGCAGAACTGAGCGAACTGGAACTGAGCGAGCTGCTGGCGCGCCACCCCGCGGCCAGTTGTCCCCAGTTAGATAGCCATCTTAAGAAGGCCTCCCGGTGGGCGCGTCTAGAACGGCAGGCTGCCCGCTTGCGACGCCAAGTCGATGTTTCGGAGGGAGCGCTGGTTGATACCTTTGACCGGGTAGTTAGCGTCCTAAGCGAGTTGGGGTATCTAGATCCGCAGGGACAAGTGACCGAATCTGGGGCGGTGCTGTGCCGAATATATAGCGAATATGATCTACTCCTGGCGCAATGCGCCCTAAAAAATATTTTTGCGGGGCTTAATCCGGCGCAACTAGCGGCAGCCTGTTCGGCTGCTAGTTATGAGGCGCGGCGGGAAGAAGCAGGAGCTCCGGTACCAGCGGCCTTGAAATCGGTGGTTAATCAGATCGAAGAGTTGGCGGCGGATTTGCGCCAGGTGCAAACCGAACTGCAAGCCCCTCAGCTGCCGCAATCGTCCTCGGCGCTGGTGGCAGCGACTTACGCCTGGGCTCAGGGCAAACCACTGTCGGTGGCCTTAGAGGCCGCCCCTATCGAGGCCGGGGATTTTGTGCGCGCGATGAAACAGCTGCTAGATGTGCTACGGCAGCTGGAAATGGTGGGCAGTGTGGAAACCTCGGCTACCGCCCGTAAAGCTCAAAAGTTGATTTTGCGCGGAGTGGTGGCATGGTCAGATATTTAATAAATGGTTTTTGGGCGCTTCTGGCTGCCATAGCCATTGCAGCAGGTATGCTCTTGGCTTTCCCTTCGGCCTGGGGATCCCATTGGCTAGGCGCCTGGTTAGCTCTCGGACTATGGCTATTAATTCTGCGCCGGGCGCGCCGCAGATACGCCCTAGTGATCTCTAGTCTGGCTTCTTTGCTATTTTTCTTGGTGTTATTCCGCTGGGTGGCGATCTCACTTACCTTTGCTACACCCTGGATTGCGCTGGCTCTTTTTGAAACTCTATTTCCCACCCTGTGGGCGGTATTAGTTCTGGCTACCCGTAAACTGACCAGCCCGCTATGGACTTTTTGGACGGCCTTTTCTTTTGCCGGTATTGAAGCTTGGCGAGCATGCTTTCCCTGGACGGGAATGCCCTGGGGGATGCTAGGATTTTCGCAGGTAGATAGCCCTATGAAGGGATGGATTCCACTCCTGGGCGAAAACGGGATGGCCTTCCTTATGGTGGGGATAGTGGCGGCGCTAGTTAGCGTGAATTGGAAAATCTCGATGCCCAATCTGGCTGTTGCCGGTCTGGCGCTGGTGCTAATCATTTTTTCGGGGGTGGGTTTGCCTTCTCTACCCAACTCGCAAGATTCTCCCCGGATAAAGGTGGCGGCCATGCAAGGGGGCGTCTCTTGGCCGATTGGCCCTACCTATGCGCATCCCGGCACCATCTTGTCTGGACATATGGCGCGAGCGCGAGCCAGTGATTTGCACGGCACCCAAGTGGTTTTATGGGGGGAACAGGCGGCAGATATCGATCTGCGCTCTGATGCTCAGTGGGCGGAGGAACTACGCTCCTGGCAGGAAAATCTGCGGATTCCCATTATCTTTGGCACCTTAGTTTATGAGGAAAAAACCACCTCTAACCGGGTAGTAAAACTGGAGGACGGCAAATTTTCGCAGATCTATACCAAGCGGGAACCGGTGCCTTTTGGGGAGTTCCTCCCAGCTCGCCCCCTGATCTCTAAGCTTTTCCCCGAACAGGTAAAAATGCTGCCGCGCGATATGGTACCGGGAAAGTCTCCGGGAGTTACTCCCATTGGTGATGCGCAAGTGGGGGCAAACATCTGTTTCGAAGTGGCGGTTGATGCGCTGGTGCGCGATACGGTGCATGCGGGCGCGAATCTACTTTATTTCCCCACTAATAATTCTTCTTTTGGCTACTCCTACCAGTCCCGGCAACAGCTCCAGATTGCCCGCTTCCGCGCCCTAGAATATGATCGTTCATCTGTGCAGGTCGCAGTGGGGGGAGTGAGCGCTCTGATCAATCCGGAAGGTCAGGTAGTATCCCAATCCGGGCTTTTCCGGGCAGATACTTTAAAAGCGGCGCTGCCTTTGCGGGATACTCTCACCTGGCAGGCACGTATTGGGGCCGCGGTGAACAGCATTTTCCGTTTCGGAATTCTAATTGGGCTGGCATTGGTGGGAGCAGCCCTGATTTTCTTAAAAATACAAAAACGCAGCTTTCAAGGCGCTAAGTTTTCCCCTGGAAGAGGACGCAAAATAGCGGTGAATAAGAGCAGAGCAGAGGAAACAGAAAAAACTTTTTGAAAGGACCAGAAAAGAAATGACAGATACCGTAATCGCGATTCCTACCTACAACGAATTAGAAACTCTGCCCCGGCAGGTGGCAAAACTACGTCGCGAAATTCCGCAAGCGGACCTGGTGATTGTGGACGATAATTCTCCCGACGGCACCGGGCAGCTGGCGGAGGAGCTAGCAAGTAAAGATAGGGGAGTGAAGGTACTGCACCGGAGGGAAAAAGCCGGGTTAGGCCCGGCATATTTGGAGGCTTTCTCTTGGGCACATGAGGCTGGATACTCCTGGGTAGTGCAGATGGATGCAGATGGTTCTCATCGGGTACGCGACCTGAAAAAACTGCTAGCCCGCCGGTTGTGCCCGAGTGAGCCGGATCTGGTGATTGGTTCGCGTTGGATAAGAGGAGGTCGCCTCCAGGGTTGGTCAAAGTTACGGGAGGCGCTTTCGCGAGCCGGTAATGCCTATATTGGGGCACTATTGCGTCTGGGGATCAGGGATGCAACCGCCGGTTTTCGGGTTTATCGGCTAGATTTTCTTAGTCGTCTGGGACTAGAGGATCTAGATTCCCGCGGGTATTGCTTCCAAATAGATATGACCCGACGGGCAGTAAAAGCCGGAGGAAATATTGTGGAAGTACCCATCACTTTCCAAGAACGCGCGGCCGGAGCCTCCAAAATGTCTAGCGCTATTATCTTGGAAGCCCTGGCAAAAGTGACCCGTTGGGGACTAGCTGACCTATTTAAGGCGCCAGCTGCGCGCAGCTAACGCCTAGGAAGCAACCCCAGCAGGGAATTGATATTCTAGATACCCGCCCCAGGTGCGGGTTTGCAGCACCGCATAGTTTAGTTAAAGCAGGGGATTTGACTAGCGGTAATGCACCCCGTCCATTAGTGCCCCTGAATGCAGGACTTCCAGCTGTTCTTTTAGCAGTTGCTGCAGTTCTTCTTCACTGCGACGCTCCATGAGCATATCCCAGTGGGTACGCTGCGGACGTAAAGGCTTAGAATCTTCTTCTTCTGCGGGTTCTTCGTATTGCAGTTCACCGGTTTCCCCGCATTTGCATTCCCATTCGGCGGGCGCGGCGACCTCGGCGGCAAAAGTCATGTGGAAACGGTGACCATTAGGGCAAATGTAGAGGCTTTCGCGGCGTTCTGCGAATACTACGCCGTCCTCTGTTTCTAGGCTTTTTGACCCGATACTCGTTCCGCGTAGTGCCCGCTCTGCCATAGTTAACCTCTCTTTGCTGCCTGTGCTCGCTACCCAGCTAATACCGCCCTATTCTAACAGCTCAGCCGATGGGCAAAAAAGCTAGCATGCTCTTTTGCCCACCGGCGAAACTAAAACTATTTAACGGGAGGCTGACCGTAGACGTTTTGGTAACGCTCGTACAACGAATCGATATGACGCGATTCAATCGGACATAGCTCACCCAGAGACCGGGCAATCGCTACTGTCTTGGCTACTTCTTCTACCATGACTGCAGCCTTGACTGCAGCTTTAGCATCCTTACCAATAGTGAACGGCCCGTGGTTGGCCATTAAAACTGCGGGAGAGCGGGAATCTTTCAAGGTTTCAACAATCCCGCGTCCGATGGAATCATCCCCGATGATCGCGAAGGGACCGACCGGGACTTCCCCGCCGAACTCGTCACCCATCATGGTTAGCACACAGGGAACCGGCTGCTGCACGGCAGCAAATGCCGTAGCGTAGGGGGAGTGGGTATGAACCACGCCCCCTACTTCATTCATATGCCGATAAACATAGGCGTGAGCCGCAGTATCTGAAGAAGGCTGCAGCTCCCCGGAGGTGTCATCATCCAGCTTGTTACCCTCTAGATCGCAGACCACCATGGTAGCGGCCGATAGCTCATCGTAACGTACCCCCGAAGGTTTGATTACGAATAAATCGGCGCCCTCCACCCGCTGCGAAACATTCCCAGCAGTCCAAACCACCAGGTCATTGGCGGGCAGTTCCGCGTGTAAAGCGGCAACTACTTCGCGGGTAGCTGCTACCTGCTGACGAATCTCCGCGGGTAGTTCATTTACGTGAGGCATATTTTCTCCTTTAGTTTCCGCGGTGTACCTGCGCTCTAATCGCTTTCAAGTTGCGCATCACTTTAGTGCCGCCCCGGCCGAAGAAGTCATGCATTTCTTTAAAGGCGGCATAGAGTTCACGATAGGCTTCCACATTTTCAGGGATCGGCTCGTAGGCATGGGAAATCTTCTTACCCATGGCCGCGGAAGCCGCAAAAATATCTGGGTATTGTCCATCGGCAACCGCCGCGAATACCGCGGAGCCCAAGGCGCCCGCTTGGTCAGTGGCAGAAATGGAAATCGGCAGTCCGGTAATATCCGCGTACATCTGCATGTACAACTTATTCTTTAGGAGCCCTCCGGCTACTACGATCTCGTTAATATCGACCCCGTGTTCGATGAAGTTGTCGATAATGACCTTCGCCCCGAAAATAGTGGATTCCAGCAGGGCGCGATACATTTCCTCGGGAGTAGTGGTGAGGGTCATCCCTAGCATCATTCCCGACAGGCGCGCATCGGCCAGAATGGAACGGTTTCCGTTCCACCAATCCAAAGCTAAGAGGCCGTGTTCCCCGATTCTTTGTTCCGCGGCTTTTTCAGTAAGCAGGTCATGGATATTAATGCCCCGTTTCTGGGCTTCCTCGCGGTAGCTGGCGGGTACACACTGGGTGGTAAACCAAGAGAAAATATCTCCCACCGCGGTTTGACCAGCCTCAAAGCCCCACTCACCATCCACGATACCGCCATCGACTACCCCGAAAGTTCCCGGTACATCCGCGTAATCATGGGCAGAAACCACGAAACAAGTAGAGGTACCAGCAATTGCGGTTAACACCCCGTTTTCGGTAGCTCCCACGCCGGCCGCATGCACATGCGCATCAATATTGCCGGAGCAGACGGTGATCCCCGCTTTTAGTCCCATTAGAGAGGCAGCCTTTTCGGTAAGCTCTCCGACTTTGGAGCCCAATGGCGCGATCGGTGCCGACATTTTTTGCTCGAAGACCTCGCCGAATCCGGGAGCTAGCGCCTCCAAGTATGCTTTATCGGGGTACTTTCCATCCTGGTACATCCGCTTATACCCACTGGCTCCAGCAGTTTGAGTGTGCACCCCGGTCATTTTCCAGGTTAGCCAATCCATGATATCGGTAATTACTTCGGCTGCCTGGTATACCTCGGGGGCTTTCTCATACAGTTCCAGCATCTTGGGTAGTGCCAGTTCGGAAGAAAGCACCCCGCCATAGCGGCCAAGCCAGGGTTCGTTGCGCTCTTTTGCCAGCGCTACGATCCGGTCTGCCTGGTCTTGGCCGCCGTGGTGTTTCCACAGCTTAATATAGGCGTGCGGGTTGTTTTTAAACTCTTCCTTTTCGCAAAGCGGGGCGCCTTCCTCATCGGTAACGACCAGGGAAGCGGAGGTAGTGTCTAGACCGATAGCCACCACGTCCTTAGGATCAACCCCAGATTCCTTGACTGCCCGCGGAACCGCACTGGCCAGCACCGCAATATAATCAGCTGGCACCTCCAGGGCGAACTCGGGAGGTAGCGCCTGTCCATCGCCCGCGGTGAGAGTCTTATCCATAACTCCGTGGGCGTACTCGGTGACGGCGGAAGCTAATACCTCGCCATCACTTACCCGCACCACTACCGCGCGTCCGGACAGGGTACCGAAATCTATTCCGATTACATATTTATTTTCCATTGCAGGCTCCATTGCTTTGCGATTTTCGAAGAGTCTTGATACTTGACAACTAACTATTTAACTAGTTAGCGTGCCGATGTTTCCCCCAGAATCCTTCCGGGCTAAACAAACGATCGATTACCTCGTCAAGAGCGTTGAGATCCATCAGAATATCCAACACCGTGTAGCGCGAACGAATCATCTGCGCCTGGCGGTGGGTCTTGCGGAAACGATCCCAATCGATCTTGATCATTTCGGGGTGATAGGGCGCACCGGCTTTACGCAAGTTTTCTTGCGCTTCCTCCGGTGAGATCAGCTGCTTAGAACAGATTTCTTTGATCTCGCTCCATTTTTCTTTCAGCAGTTCTAAGCGCTTACGAAGTTCTTCCCCTTCTAAGTGCTTGTTAAGGGAGTGTTTCTTCGCTTCACCCTGGATACTGGGAATGATTAGTTGTTCTACCTTGGCTAAGACCTCGGCTTCGCTGGGGGCATTGGCTACTACTTCGTCAATATCCAGGTTGGGAATATCCATCGCCAAGAACTCTTCCCAAATCGCCAGAGAGGCTACGGTGCCGACTCCGACTTTGAAGCCGTGAGACAGCGGCGGCTCCCAGTCGAGGCCGTGTCCTTCCATTTCCCAGGTGTGGGAGAACTGGTGACCAGCCCCCGAGGCGGGGCGAGACGATGACAGGGCCTGCATGGCGAGCCCGGACATAATATTGCCTTCGGCTAACCCTTCGATGGCATCCCGATCACCCTTGGCAGCACCTTCCGGATCGGATAGGGCCCCCCGCAAGGGTCCTTGCACCAAGGACCAGGTGTAGTCATCTACAGCTTCCACGCCGAGGCGATCGGCCAGCAGCCAGTCGGCTCCGGCGGGGATCTTTTCAATCAGATCCCCGTAACCGGTAGCGGTCAGGCGCTGGGGGGCCGCGGCGATTACATCTAGATCAGCCACCAACCCCGCAGGAGCTGGGCACTCGCGAGTAATCTTGAAACCGTCTTTGGTGATGGAGGCGCCAAATGCCGCGTAGCCATCTACCGAGGCCGCGGTGCAGACATTCATATACTGACGTCCCAGTTCTCCACTGGCCAGTTTACACAGGTCATTTAGGGTTCCGGAGGCAATGGAACAGATCACGGTGTCATCGAGATCTTGTAGTATTTCCCGAACTTTAATTACATTCTCGTAACCGGCATACAAAGTAGGTTTACCGGGGAAAACGTAGGGGTCGTGCATCGGCACCCCTGCCGCTTTGAGGGAGTCTACTACTCCCTTTCCGGCTGCGCCAAAGGTGTTCTCATCCGCTACTACCAGGGCTGTTTTCCCGGGAAAGAGGCGGGCGAACAGCGGGCCGGTTTCCTTTAGTACCCCAACGCCGAACTCGATATCTTTAGTGTCGCTAGCAGTCTCTAGTGCGGTTGCGATCAATTCGTTTGTCATTGATACTTCTTTCTTTATTTTTTTGGATTATTCACCGGCGGCCACATGGTCAACTACCTCATGGGTCAGCTCTTGCATCGCCGGGTAGCTTTCCATGTATTTTTGCAGGTAGAATTGGTATTCTTCGTGGGTTTTCGGATTGGGTTCAATCCGCTCGGTCTCGTGCACCATATTGGCGGCAGCCTCTTGGATATTGGCATATTGCCCAGATCCCACGGCCGCTAAAATACAGGTACCGAGCACGACCGCGTCGCCAACTTCGGTCTTTACCAGCGGCTTTCCGGAAACATCGGCGTGCATCTGCATCCACAGCGGCGACTTGGTGGCACCACCACACACGGTTACCTGGTCAAACTTAAATCCGGCATCTTCCATCTTCTTAAAGTTGAAGGCAGTACCAAAGGCCACTGCCTCCATAATCGCATGGTAAACATGTAGCGGAGTATGCGAAAGCGACAGCCCCCACATGATTCCCCGGGCTTTGGAGTCGGTATAGGGAGTACGGTTACCCTGGAAGTACTCGTTAATAATTAGCCCGTCTGAGCCCGGTGCGATTTCAGCGCATTTACGATCCAAAATCTCGTAGGGGTTAACTCCCACGGTTTCGGCACTCCTTACCAGGTGCTCACAAAAACCTTCTTTAAACCATTTCAAAACAGAACCGGAAGATACTAGTGAGCCTTCCAAAGTGTATTGACCAGGAAGAACTCCGTCAGTGTAGGAGCCCATAAAGCCGTTACCATAAACGGGCTTATCGGACTGTCCTGCAATAACGTGAGATGATCCGGTAGTTAGGGATACTCGTCCCGGCTGTACGGCGCCCAAGCCGATCTGTCCTGCCCAAGCATCAGCGCAGCCCTGAGCTACCGGAGTACCCGGTAGCAACCCTAATTCTTGCGCTACCGATGGCAATAGTCCGCCGAGAGGGACCCCCAGGTCTTCTACCCGTTCCGGCATCTTTTCAAAAGCATCGCCGGCCCCGATTGCCTCGTAGTATTCTACCGGCCACCCGCCATAGTCGCGGTTATAGTTCATCCGCATAGAAGCGGAGTTAATGTTAATTGTCCATTCGCCGGTTAGACGATAGGTGAGCCAGTCGGGAGCATCTACAATCCGGTAGGCCTCTTTAAAGATTTCGGGCTCATTTTCTTGTAGCCAGGCCACCTTGAAGGGATACCATTCCGCGGTCGGGGGAGTGGTCTTACCTCCGTTATATAGGCGCGCCCAGTGATCCATATCCATTACCCGTTCCATCTGTTTGGTGGCACGCACATCCATCCACATAATGGCGCGGCGGATTTCTTTACCTTCCTTGTTGATGGGGACCACAGTCATGGTGGTGGCATCATAGCTAATACCCGCAATATGACGGGCGGGAATGCCGGTTTGGTCTAGCACTTTGCGAACCGAAGCTACCAGGGCTTCCCACCAGTCGGAGGGATCCTGTTCTGCCCATCCTGGATGGGGATGATAGGTGGGGTATCCGGTGGCGGCAAAGCCAATCGGGGTGCCCCGCAAATCAAAAATCGCGGCTCGGCACGATTCGGTGCCGTAGTCGATTCCCAGTAGGTAGGGACCTTCATAACCCGGTGCTACCATTTGTTCTCTCCTTAAACTTTGCGCCGGCATCATTGTCGGCGACTTTTGCGCGCAGCGGTGAGCGCATTTTTCTGGTTTTTAGGGTACTAAGCCTTTTTTTATTTAGTTATCGTCTTTAGTCGTCCTCTGCGGTCCAACCGTTTTCTTCCCACACCGCGGCAGGAATCAAGCGGTCAACGCGATCCAGTATGAAGTCGGGTTGATGTTCTTTCGGTAGCGCCAGTGCCTCTTCCATTGTGGAGTCTCCGGTAAGCGGCATCGCCGAAAACATCCCGGTTTTCTTGGCCATCTCGATATCGGTGTAAAGGCGATCGCCCACCATCATGCAGTGGCGGGGATTAACATCAAGGCCTTCAATGGCCACCTCTAGCATCACCGGTTCTGGTTTACCGGTAATAACCTGGCACTTGGTTTGAGTACAGGCTTCGATCGCGGCAATAATGGCGGCACAATCTGGTTCGCCGCGCCCGCCCGGGAAGGGGCAGTAGCGGTCAGGGTTAGTAGCCACCAAAATGGCCCGTTTATGGAACCAGATGGCGTCAAACGCTATCTGCAGCTTGCGATAGTCAAAGGTGCGGTCGTAGGACGCGATCACAATATCGATTTTTTCGGGATCATCACTGATTTTGATGCCCGCATCATGCAGAGCATCAATCAAAGGCTGCTCCGCAATCGGGAAGACGGTTTTGTCAGCGTGGTGATCTTTTAGCCAACGGGTCATCGTGACCACCGTGTTGGCAATATCTTCTAGGGGAGTGGGAATATCCATTCCTTCTAGTTTGTCTACATAAAGATGGGGGTCTTTGGTGGGATTATTCGACAGGAAACGCACCGGAATCTCGCGACGCCGCAGTTCCTCGATTAGTCTTTTCGCCCCGGGTAATAGGTGGTCTCCCAGATAAATGGTGCCATCCATATCGAAGATATAGGCATCATAAAACTCGGTGGGGAACTTTAAACCATTTCCTGTTTGCATCTGTTTTCCTCTCCAGCAGTTTTTGAGGTTGGGGTGGAAAGCAACTTCGCTTTCCACCCCAACGCTTAGTTATTTTCAGACCATTGCTGCCATTACCAGTAATCCCAAACCGCGCACGATGGTGTGGGAAATCCAAATAGATGAGGCGGGCGGGTCAATATGCGTATCGCCGCGGGCATACATCAACCTTTGAGCGAATTCGGCCAGACCCGCGGCCATCAATCCAAATACCACGGCGGCCAGCAGTGCCAAAAGCAGGCTGTTTCCTAAAATTGGGAACCAAACCATGGCTGCTAGACCAGCGGTAATCGTAATGTGGTGCGTCACCGGAATCTTGAAGCCGAGAATCAGCATCAAAATGGTGATAGCAGAAATACCGAAGGGCAGAGTCTGGGCATTAGCCAGCAATACCTTTTCGGTTTCGGGACTCACATGCGGAAGCAAGTAGGCGACGGTTAAGGTCAGCCCCCCGGACAATACCGAAGCGGCCACCCCGATAGTTATCCACTGGGAAGGCTTCTCCTGCCAGCGCAGCCAGCATTCCTTATCGGTAAGCTGGGAAGTCCAGTTAAAGATCCCGCTCTTACCGAAGACTAGCCGGACTACTAGGGAAGACAACAAAACCGTTAATGCTACGGTGTCGGTGTTGTGACCAAACCAAGGAATCAAGCGGATACAGCGTTCTACCAGGTAGCCACCCAAGCCGAAAGCAGCACCGATCCAGAGCATGGTCGGATTACCAAAACCGGCGGGCGAGGTATCAATATCCTTACCCTTCTTATCTCCTAATAGCCCCAGTTTTCCGGCGTAGGCATGAGCAGCTACTGCACCTGCGAAGCAAATGTGGGGACCGAATACCGGTCCGAACGCCATATAGTTAAGGACAACATCGCTTCCCGTGGTGGCAGCTACCGCAAAGCCTAGGAACACGGAGAAACCGGTCATTACGAAGGCCCAGTTACCACCGATTCCGGCCCCGATCATTCCCCCGCCAATGGCACAGATTGCCCAAAACAGCGAGAATCCAGCTGAGGGGCCAAAGGAGTTAACAAAGTCGCTCGCTTGCGCCGCCATTTGTATTGTTTCGATCATGTCTTTTTTACCTTTATTCAGATAGGGTTTGGCAAAAATTGCCAAGCTTCAAATATCCCAAACTTGGCCCTTTCCGAGCCGAGAAGTTAGGGGAGTGGTAGCTAACTGCAGCTACCGGGAGTGGTTTCTCCATCGGTCTGCGGTACTTCGTAGTCGCAGATTTCCTGGACTTTCCGTGCCGAGTTAGACTGCGGGTCGAACTCGTAACCTAGCCATTCTTTAACTAAGCGCCGCGCGAGTTCGATGCCAATCACGCGCTGTCCCATAGTTAAAACCTGTCCGTTATTGGACTTAATCAGGCGTTCCACACTGAAGGAGTCATGTCCCACGCTAGCGCGAATACCGGGAACCTTATTGGCGACAATCGCCATCCCAATTCCGGTACCACACAGCAGCAAGGCACGATCTACTTCTCCGGCAGCAACCATGCGCGCACCTTTGATACCCACATGGGGGTAGTCAACGTCCTCGCCGGCTTTAAGCCCAATGTCAATTACTTTTTCTACGCGCTCGTCTGCCTCTAAATCTTTTTTGATTATTTCTTTATAGTCGACAGCGGCTGAATCTGCTCCGATTACTATTCGAAGTCCCATTATTTTCCTCCTCTGGTCATCAGCATTGATGACCTAAATTCTTTCTATACCACTTAGGGATATTCTCCCTACCAGTTCTGTAAACCTGCACTTATGAGCGCACGCGCTCCAACGAGCGTTTCGCAGCAGCAACCACGTGATCACTATCTAGTCCGTAATGGGCAAATAGCTCACCGGCCGCCCCCGGTAACCCAAAATCATCCAAGCCGATACTTTCTCCGTTGTCACCGACTAGGTCGCGCCAGGGATCAACTAAACCAGCTTCAATCGAGACTCGGGCTTTTACCGCTGCCGGCAGTACCTGCTCGCGGTAGTCAGCGTCTTGAGCTTTAAACCATTCCATACAGGGAACCGATACTACGCGGGCAGCAATGGATTCTTTTGCCAAAGTTTCGCGCGCCTGTAAAGCGTATTGCACCTCGGATCCGGAGGCCATTAGGATTACGTCCGGCTGCCCTGCGGTATCGGCCAATACATAGGCGCCCTTTTCTACATTCTTGGCGCTAGCCAGAGCCTGCGCTCCCGCACCTTCCATGTCTTCGCGCTCTACGATCGGTAAACCTTGCCGAGTTAATATCAAACCGGCCGGCCCGTGTTGACGCAGAATCGCCAGCCAGGAGGCGGCGGTTTCATTGGCATCCATAGGCCGCACAATCGCCAGGTTGGGGATTGCTCTATAGGACGTCAGATGCTCCACCGGCTGGTGGGTAGGTCCATCTTCCCCAACACCAATCGAATCATGAGTCCAAACATAAGTTACGGGGATATCCATCAGGGCAGCTAAACGGACTGCGCCCCGCATGTAGTCACTAAATACAAAGAAGGTTCCCCCGAACACGCGGGTAAGGCCATCCAGGGCAATCCCGTTCATAATTCCGCCCATACCGTGTTCGCGCACCCCAAAGTGCAGCACCCGACCGAAGGGGTTACCTTTCCACATGTCGGTTTGCGCCGATTCGGGGATAAAACTGGGTGCATCGGCAATCGTAGTGTTATTTGAACCTGCGAGGTCTGCGGATCCGCCCCAGTATTCCGGCATTACTGCGCCGATTGCGGAAATAACTTTCCCAGAGGCCGCGCGAGTCGCAAGGGATTCTCCGGCAGTAAATACCGGAAGCGCATCCTCGATACCCTCGGGAAGTTTGCCAGCAAGAATCCGCTCTAGCAGGTCAGTCTTATCCGGATTAGCCTGCTTCCAGGCGTCAAAGCGAGCATCCCAATCAGCATGAGCTTCCTGAGCACGCGCAGCGGCATTCTCCCGGGAGTGTTTTACGGCTGCTTCATCAACATCGAACGTTTTCTCCGGGTCAGCGCCCAGAACTTTCTTGAATTCCTTAAGTTCTGCTTCACCCAGTTTCGCGCCATGGATCGCCCCGGTGTTCTGCTTATTAGGCGAAGGCCAACCAATAATCGTGCGCAAGGCAATGATGGAAGGCCGATGCTTTTCGGCTTTAGCCGCATTTATTGCTTGGTCAAGCGCATTTACGTCCTCTTCGTATTTACCGTTCTCTGCCAGCCAATCAACGCGCTGGGTGTGCCAGCCATAAGATTCATAGCGCTTTAACACATCTTCTTGGAAAGACACATTGGTGTCGTCCTCAATAGAGATATGGTTATCGTCCCAGATCACTATGAGGTTGCCCAGATCTTGGACTCCGGCCAGCGAGGAAGCTTCACCAGAGATTCCTTCCTGTAGGCAGCCATCGCCTGCGATTACGTAAACATTATGGTCAAAGGGGCTTTCACCCACGGGAGTGTCCGCATCTAACATGCCGTGCGCCCGCCGGGAGGCCATCGCAAAGCCGACCGCGACCGCAAAGCCGGATCCCAGCGGTCCGGTGGTTACTTCTACACCCTTAGTATGTCCGTACTCGGGGTGACCAGGAGTATAGGAACCAAAGGTACGGAACTTCTTTAGATCGTCAAGTTCCATATTTTGCCCTGCCAGATACAACTGAATGTATTGCAAGAGCGAAGCATGTCCAGCAGAGAGGACGAAGCGGTCGCGTCCTAACCAATCTGAATCTTGCGGATCAAAACGCAGGTGCCGCTGGTAAAGCAAATATGCCGCCGCAGCTAGGGAAATCGGGGTTCCCGGGTGTCCGCTTCCGGCTTTTTCTACCGCATCGGCGGCTAGGAGCTTCGCCGTTTTAACTGCGCGTTGATCGAGTTCATTCCATTCAGTGCTCATATTTTTCCCTTCCATCATTGGATTTACTGGGTATTTACTCTGCTCTTGATGTTAACAGTTGGCCTGCATAAAAATCGGACAAAGAGCGTTTTGCTAACAAAAGTGCAAATTGACAGCCGGTAACCCTAATTTTCGAGGGCAGTCACACGCGCAGGCACGCTCACCACAAGAGGAGTTATTTCCAGGAAATCAGGATCGGACCTGCTGATTTCCTGGCGCAGATAATCAGCAGGCGGTATTTGTAAGCGGCTATCAAGTTGAGATATGCGCCCACAAACACTTTCGAACCTCGATCCGATAATGTACATTATGTCAACTAAATGGTTTAGGGCGATTCTACTGTTATGTCCTCCCACACACATCTCCTCTCCTGTCATTTTGAGTTCTAGGTTGGCAAGCGCTTGAATTAGCTCTGGAAGTATTTCCGGTATTAGCACAAAGGAGAATATCCACGATGGCAGCTGATGAGCCGCTAAATCCACCACTGAAAGCTCTAGGTGATTCCCTAGAAGCAGAAATTAACGAGAGAAAAACTAAAAAGCATCCGGTTGACCAAGTGCCTTCGGCTCCTCGGACGCTATTGCTATCCGTGCAGCACGTTTTAGCGTTTTACGCAGGTGCGGTGGTAGTTCCCCTGGTAGTTGCCGGCGGACTTAAACTAGATCCCACGACCACAGTGCACCTGATTAACGCTGACTTGTTTACCTGTGGACTTGCTACCCTGATCCAGTCGATTGGTTTTTGGCGCATCGGGGTGCGTCTGCCGATTATTCAAGGCGTAACCACGATGGCGATTTCTCCGATGATTGCGATTGGTCTCGCGGTTAATCAAGAAGGCGGCGTGGGAGTTCTCCCCACCATTTACGGAGCAGTCATTGTAGCCGGGCTATTCACCTTCTTCGCGGCTCCAATTTTTGCCAAATTGATTCGTTTCTTCCCCCCGTTAGTTATCGGGATCGTACTAACCACTATGGGTACCACTTTGCTAGGGGTATCTGCCGCTGACGTGATTGGACGCGTCGACGAACAGGTACCTCCGATGCCGATAACTTTGCGCTCTTTGGCTTACGGTCTGGGAACTTTGGCGATAATCGTACTCATCCAACGCTTCTTTAAAGGCTTTATGGGTACCCTGGCCGTGCTAGCGGGACTAGTGATTGGTACCGGAGTGGCAGTGGCGCTCGGTGATGCCTCCTTCAGCGAGGTAGGCAAATCTTCCTGGGTAGCAGTCACTACCCCGTTCTATTTCGGTTGGCCACAGTTCTCTTTAACTGCCTGCATCTCCATGATCGTGGTCATGCTGCTGACCATGGTAGAAACTACTGGTGACGTCTTTGCCACCGGTGAAATCGTGGGCAAACGTATCGGAAAGAAAGAGATCACCGCGGCTTTGCGTGCCGATGGCCTCTCCACTACTTTAGGGGGAATTTTGAACTCTTTCCCCTACACCTGTTTCGCGCAAAATATTGGTTTGGTGCGGCTAACTAAAGTACATTCTCGCTGGGTAGTGGCTTGTGCTGGTGGAATTATGATCATTTTGGGAGTTATTCCCAAGGCGGGCGCGATTGTAGCTTCGATCCCCGCCCCGGTGCTGGGCGGAGCCTCCATGGCTTTGTTTGCTAACCTAACCTTGGTGGGGATTCAAACCCTCTCCCGGGTGGATCTTTCCGATACCCGTAACGGGATTATTCTGACTTCCTCGATCGCCCTGGCGATGCTAGTTTCCTTCAAACCGGCTATCGCCGATGCCTTCCCCGCTTGGGCACGGATTTTCTTTGCCTCCGGGGTAACTCTCGGCTCGATTACCGCGATTTTGCTCAACCTGTTGTTCTTCCACGTCGGGCCGCGAGCTAAGGGCGAGGACGTAGCGCTAGGTGCTACCGGCAAGCGACGCTCATTGCGGGCAGTTAACAAAATGAGCGAAGAAGAGTTTGTAAACACCTTCTCTCGCTTATTCAATGGGGTAACTTGGCCGCTACAGGCAGCAGCGGAGATGCGTCCCTTCCAGGATGTAGGCGAACTTAAAGAAGCACTGCAAGACGCGGTGATGGTAGCGGGTAAAGACGCTCAGGATCAGCTGATTGCTGCCTATCCGGATGTAACCGCGATGTTGACCGCCAGCGAAAGCGAAGCCAAAGCAATTTCGCAGGATGTGGGTTCTTTGGCCTTGGGTCAACTCACCGAAGAACAAAAAGCTCAGCTGCACACTTTGGAAAGTTCCTATCATGAAAAGTTCAATCTGCCGCTAGTGGCACTGCTGTCGCGGATGGATAGCGTGGACGAAATCATTAAAGACGGCCTGCACCGGCTAGAGAATTCGCCGCGACATGAACGGGTAGTCGCCCTGGGACAGGTGGTAGAAGTTGCCAATGATCGTTTAGAGATCATGATGGCGGATGCCAACCCCATCCGTTCGGCGTGGAGCCGCAAGTTCGAGCAGCTAGACTAAGCGGGCAGAAAATAGTTATTTAACCGTGCCTGCCGGGGAACTAGCAGTATCCCAAGCGGGATCGAACCCACCCGGGGTTGTCCAAACCCGGGTGGGGAGCTCCCCCGGCAGGTATTGGTTATCTTTCGAACAGAAGATCGGCCCTGCCGGATCGTTAGTCTTCATTTGCGCCCGGTAGTCGCGCAGGGCACCCACTGCCCACTTCCCCAAGAATATTAGGGCTACCAAGTTAACCAGCGCCATTAGGGCGGTCGCCCAGTCAGCAATCGACCACACTGATTTCAAAGGCAGAATCGCCCCAATCGCCGTAGACGCTATTACCAGCAGCTTCAAGGGTAAAGCGGAGCGGTCTACACCCACAATAAACTTGTAATTGGTTTCTGCGTAGGTGTAGTTCCCCAGGATGGTGGAATAACCGAAACAAACCATCATTACCATCACGAACACAAATACCACCGTTTGCGTGGTGTTATTGGATCCCAAAGAGGTAACGATCGAATCCATGGTTAGCACTGCCCCATCGACATGGTTTTGCTTATCCCAGAAGGGCGCTGACATCAAAATAATGAAGGCGGTAGAAGTGCACACCAGCATGGTGTCAACGAAAACCCCAAGTGCTTGAATCATTCCCTGGGTGGCGGGGTGGCGCACAGTGGCAATAGCAGCCGCGTTCGGAGCCGACCCCATCCCGGCCTCGTTAGTAAACAAGCCGCGTTTAGTGCCGGTAGTAATCGCCGCAATGAACGCTCCCCCGGCTCCCGCAACTGCCGGCGGCAGATAGGTGTTTGACTGTCCGAATGCGCCCAGGAAGATTTCCCGGAAAACAAAAGGAATCCGCTCGTAGTTGAGGATAATCACCAAGATCCCCATGCCTACATAAAGCAGCGCCATCGCCGGAGCCAGATATTCCGAGAATTCAGCAATTTTGCGTACCCCGCCCACTACTAGCGGCAAGGTTAAAAGCACTAGGATCAAGGCGGTTGCCCAAACTGGGAACCCTAAATATTCTGAGTTGGCTAGCTGGGAAATCGAGTTCGCCTGGATCATTTCGAAGCTAAATCCGTAGGCAAAGATTAGTAGCACTGCAAAGACAACCCCCCAGGTACGGGAGCCGAGGCCGCGTTGAATATAAAAGGCGGGACCGCCTCGGAAGGTGCCGTCTCCGTTACGAACTTTAAATAGCTGCGCCAAGGTAGCTTCGACAAAAGCAGTAGCCATACCGACTAGCGCCACTATCCACATCCAAAAAACCGAGCCGGGGCCGCCGGCAACTACCGCCAGTGCTACCCCGGTAATCGAGCCCGTGCCTACCCTGTCGGCCAGCCCGATCGCAAACGCTTGGAAGGAAGAAATTCCCCCTTCGGACCCACCGCGAGAACGAGTAATTACTTTCAGCATGTGGGTAAACATGGTCAGCTGCATGCCTTTGGTGCGTATGGTTAACCAGATGCCTACGCCCAGCAGGGTAAGCATCAACAGCCACACCACCGAATTGTTATAGGCAGTATCGAGGAGGCCGGAAATAGTCTCATTCCACTGTTCAAACGCAGTTAGAGATTCTTTAGAGGCCGAAATCGGCATAGCTTACTCCTTCATGATGGGGCGGATTAACGCCTAGCTTTGACCAGGTACGGGGAAGAGACTTCCCGAAACCTGTTTAAATATACTCGCCCTAGCGGGTAGTTAAAAAATTGGTATATTCCTTAAATTTCCCGAAAAAGCCGCGACCTAAGGGTTAAGCCGGAACCGCCCAAAGGTGCGTGGGCAGTGCCTTAACTGCCACTCGATCCCCCACAATGAATGGTTCATCCCCGCTTTGCCGGCGGCTGGCGAGTACCCCAAACTCGGTTTCTATCTGCAAAAGGTAGGTATCTCCCTCGAAAAAAGATCCCACTACTTGTCCCACATCCCCTTGGATGGGATCTTTCTTTCGCTCTGGCGGGAGGTTATTAATTTCAACCGAATAGGGCGAGCCCAGCGCCACTATTTTCCGGGTCTGCCCATTGGCGGTAGCTAAGCTATCGGCAGCGGGAACCTCTAGAGACTGCCCAAAAGCGGTGAACTGGGCACTAACTTGCCCAAACCGGTCAGTATTAATCAGCGCGTTAGTGCTAACTTGGGTGGTAGCTCCCAGGTAGAGGGCAGTTTGTAGGTCTGCCGGATGGGATACCAGATCTTGAGGGTAATCGTCCTGGATAATTTTTCCCTCGCGCAACAAGATAATCCGATCGGCAATTGCATAGGCTTCCGGCAGGTCATGGGTAACATACAGGGATGCGGCCCCGATCCGCCGGTGGATCCGCAGAATTTCTCCGCGCAGCCGCAGGCGCGAATAGGGGTCGACATGGGCTAGCGGCTCATCAAAAAGCAGCCAGCGAGGTCGCCGCAGCAGCGCTCGCGCTAAAGCTACCATTTGCCGCTGCCCGGTAGATAGCGAGCCCGGATACTGCCGCGCAAGCGAACTTAAACCCAGATCAGTTAGGGTTACCTGCAGGTCTTCCGCATTCCCCCCGGCTAAAGCCACATTTTCCTGTACTGTCAGATGGGGAAACAGGCCATCCCTATCGGCTACCAGTGCGCTGGCACGGGCGCCGGGAGAAAACTCAGATACGTCCTCGTCCCCACAAAAGATCTTGCCGCTACTGGGCTGTAGTCCCGCAATGGCGCGTAATAAAGTAGTTTTTCCCGCTCCCGAAGGTCCGATAATCACCACCAGTTCCCCGGGGTCAACGCTAAAGGACACCGGACCGAGCACCCAGTGGGCAGAACGCCAAACCTGGAGGTCTTTTACGGTTAACGCGGACGGTTCCATTTTCCCTCCTCCTTCGGTACCAGGATAAATAGCAAAATAGAGACGATTAATACCGCAAGTGCTAGTCCGAAAGCTGGTGCATAGTTCGCTTCATCAACCATGGCAAACATTTGCGGCACCACAACCGGAGTATCGGGAGCTGCCACCCACATCAGCGGTGCCGATAAGGTGGTGGAGATCGCGACTACGGTGGCGAGGGTCAAACTAAAATAGCGTCTAACCGCAGGAAGCAATATTTTTAGAGCCGCTTCTACCCTACCGACACCTAAAACTTTTACCGCCTCAAATTCGGCGTGACCGCTGGCTCTAAAACGCGCCGCCAAAAAATAGGTAACTGGCATGCCAATTAGGAGGAAGGAACATAGAGATAAAAATCCTCCACTGGAACAAGGCCAGGGCAAGCCCTGTTGACGCGAAAGCATCCAGCCAGCACCAATGGCGGCTCCGGGCAGAGACAAGATCACGATAAACAAGGCTTCCACGCCCAAATTTCGTCTTTTTTCTCCGGCCCCTCTGGTCGCCGCTAGCACCATTAGGCACAGACCGGCAGCAAAGGCAGACAGCAACCAGGTGTTTATAACCGATTCCAACTTATCGAAAGAAAATGTCGCGTGTAACAACAGGTAAAGAAGCAGGCAGGCCGAGGCTACGACATAGAGGGTTACCGCTAAAAGTGGGAGTGGGCGGGCAGGCCCTAAAGAAAAGCCACGTTCCCCTAGGGAGGAAGCGGGGAAAAACCGGCGGTAGGTGGTGAAGTAAAGGCCGATTAGAATCCCGGCTACACATAGACAGAGAGCGGTTAATACCAGGGAGGCTCGTCCTAGAAATGCGGTTTCGAAACTGCCGGTGGATCGCAGCCACAACGAGTGGGCGGCGTTCATAGTTTTTCCGCCCACCAGGTCAGGCACTAGCGGGTCGGAAAGCGCTAAAGAAAAAGTAACCCCTAACGATAAAGGAACCGAGACCAATAGGGGGCGAGCAATTACCAGCCGAAAAACCTGCCAGTCACTTAATCCCAAGATTCGTGCTTGGTCTAGCTGGTCTGGACGAATAGTTTGCAAAGTCGAGCGCGCCGAAAAATAGGCTAAGGGAGCAAGTGAGAAGGCAAAAACCGCGATGACCGGTAGCGGCCCGACCAGGATGCTCGCGGATGAGCCCGCGAAGGAGCGCAGACAACTGGCAACAATAAAGGGGGGAATCGCGATGGGACATAGGCACAGCATGGTTGCTAGTTGCCGAAAAGGATCCGGCAGAAAACGGGTTCCTAAGGCGGCTCCACTCCCCCAGGCAGTAGCCAGAATCGCTGAACCGATAGCCTCTAGTAAGGACAGACGAATGGCGGCAGTAATGGCTTCTTCTCCGGGGCTAGATTTTACGATCGCCGCACGAACTACAAAGGCAAGCGGCCAAATAGCTGCAAGAACACAAAAGCCAATAATGATTGACCAGCACAGGGAGCGCAGTAATATTTTTTTCATTTCTGCCACCCTTGCCTGGCGAACCAAGTTAACCAGCGGTCGCGGTCAGCCGCGGATTTTTGCGGACGTGCCGGCAAAATATAGGGATCAGCTTGCTGCAAACGCAAAGCTAATGACCCAGGGATATCCCGAGTAATCGCCAATTGCGAGGTGGCCGATTTGACGGCTACCTCTTGGCCAGGTTTTTGTGAGAGCCAATCCAGGAACATTCTTGCTTCCCCGCGGTGGCGCGCGTTCTTCAACAGGGCTGCTGAACCGATCTCATAGGAGGTGCCCTCTTGCGGATAGGAAATAGTTACGGTCTTATTAGCTTCGCTCTTGCCAGCGCAATAGGGGGTAAAGGTAATCGCGATGGCGGCTTCGCCTGCCAATACCATTTTTACTGGAGCCGTTCCCGAGTTAGTCAGACGCGGTACATTGTCATAAATCTGGCGGATGGCGGTACTGGCCTGGTTTGCATAGATTTCATCCAGTACCCGTACTACGGTAAAAGCGGTTCCGGAAGTAAGCGGAGAAGAGGCCGCTACCAAACCGCGATATTGCGGGTTTGCTAACTCCTCCCACGATTTAGGTACCGGTAATCCCCGGGAGGATAGAGCCTTTTGATCAGAACAAAAACCGAGTAAAGAGCCATATACCCCAAACCAGTAACCTTGGGGATCACGCATAGCGGCCGGAATATCGCTGATTCCTGTCGGCTTATATGCAGCTAGGAGGCCGCGACGCTTAGCTAGCACATAGTTTTCTGCCGGGCCTCCCACCCAGACATCAAACTCTAGGGTTTTGGGACTGGAAGCAATCCGGGTTAGGGCTTGGGCAGTCGGCAAACGCAGATAGGAAATATTTTTTCCAGTGGCGGCAGCATAGGCATCCCGCCAATTTTTACAGATTGATTCTTCGTTGGAACAGATAAACGCTAGTTGTTCTTTTGCTGCGGGATGACATCCGCTTAAAACTAAGCTAAAGAGCACAGTTAGTAGTACTAATAAGCGGGACCGCATGTCAGTAACGATAGCAGGCTGGCGGAAACATTTCGGTTTCCGCCAGCCTGCTTTGGGAAATTGGTTTAGATTCTACGCTTAGGCGCGCTTCGAGAATCTTTATGCCATATCGTCCAGTTTCTGTTTATGGGCGCTCATAATCTGCCGTTCATCGCGTCCCACAATCGCGAAAATTAAGACTGTCAACACCGAAAAGACGATAAACACCATAAAGGTGAGGTTCCAACCGAAGTTATGAACCAGAATCCCTACCCCAGTGGAAGCCAAAGTAGCTCCGAGCAGGTATCCGAATAGACCGGTAAAACCAGCGGCGGTACCGGCAACGTTACGAGGAGAAAGGTCAATAGCCTGCAAACCAATCAGCATTACCGGACCGTAGATAAGTCCCCCGATTAAGGCAACTAGCAGGATCAATACCCACATGGGAGTCCCTACGGGAGCCAACCAGTAGCCCAGAATCGCCAAGGCGGTGCAGATAGTAAAGAAGATCCCTGCCCCCGAGCGGTAGCCTTTAAAGACTTTGTCTGACATCCAGCCACACAGCAGGGTACCGACGATCCCTGCAATTTCATAGGCGAAGATGCCCGCTAGGCCGGAACCAATCTCCGCGTGATGCTTTTCGTGCATATAGACGGTGATCCAGTTGAGTACCCCGTAACGCAGGGCATAGACGAATACGTTAGCCACTGCCAGCATTACGATCGTGCGGTTGGTGAGGACGTGTTTGAAAATCATCTCCTTGGCGGACATCTTTTCGCCCTCGGCAACTTCTACTTTGGCCGGGTCGTTGCGGTATTCCTCAATGGGGGGAAGCCCTAGAGATTCGGGAGTATCCCGGATCAACAAGAATCCAATAAATGCTACTAGCAAGGCGATTACTGCAGGCAGCCAGAAGGCCGAGCGCCAGTCATTGGCAGTCCAGGCGAGACCGATACCTACCAAGGTGGGTAGCAGGGCGCCTCCGACGTTGTGGGCAGTATTCCAAATAGAGGTGATGGTACCGCGTTCATTGGTGGAGAACCAGTGTACTAATACCCTTCCGCATGGCGGCCATCCCATACCTTGGAACCAACCGTTTAAAAACATGACGGTGGCAAAGATACCTACCGAAGCGGTTACCCAAGGCACGAACGCTACTACTAGGTTGGTACATGCTGATAACGCGAGGCCGATCACCAGGAAATAGCGGGCGTTAGAACGGTCAGAGATCATCGCGGAGAAGAACTTGGAGAGCCCATAGGCAAACAGAACCGCATTCGCGATAATCCCCACTCCGACTTTATCGATGCCGGTCTCATCCATCAGCAAGGGGGCAATGGAGGAGATATTGTTTCTGATCAGATAAAAACCGGCATAGCCGATGAAGATACCCAGGAAAACCTGCAGTCGCAGGCGAGGGAACATTTGTTTGATTTTATTTTCCGGTAGTCGTGGCGCCGGTGCCGGCGCCTTAAGCCAGGAAAAACCTTTGGGGGATGCCATATTCACTCCGCTGTGTTCTTGGCGGCCAGAACCGCCTTATGGAAACTTACAGAGTCTAGTTTCCCTACTTATTGGTAACAACCAGCCGACTTAGCGGTGACACCCAGTAACGATGTTGTTACCCAGGATTAGTTTTCCCGCCCTAGATATTCCAAAATATATCCGCCGCCACGCAGGGTATGAATCATTTCATCACTGCCGGCAGAGCGCAGTTTGGCGCGTAAGCGGTAAATAGTAGTTTTTACCATATCGCGCCCCCCGGAGGTAGAAGTGGTTTCCCAAACTTGGTTTAGTAGTTCCCGAATGGTTACTACTCCCCCGTTTGCCTCGGCTAATACTCGCAGTAACTTAAATTCAGTTTCTGAAAGCTTTAAATCTTTAGCTTGGTAGTAGGCGCGTCCCCGTGCGGTATCGAGCGACAGGGGTCCCATTTCCCGCCGGGGTTCTACCTGTCGCATTTTATGGGTACGCCGCAAAATCGCTTCTACCCGCAAAGATAGTTCCCGAGGGGAAAAGGGTTTAGGTAAATAGTCATCGGCACCCGCCTGCAACCCTTCGATGCGCTGCTGTGGATCCCCCAGGGCAGTAAGCATTAGAATCGGAACTTTTACCGCTGACCTAATACGTTTTGCCAGCTCTACTCCCGATCCATCCGGCAACATTAAATCCAGTATCACCAGCGCTAAATCTGAAGATTTCACCAGCTTCCAGGCCGAGGCTGCACCGGAGGCCTCTAGGACTTCACAACCGGTTTCCTCCAGGGTGTAACGAACAATTTCGCGCATTTGCGATTCGTCATCGACTACCAGCACCAGTGGTTTCACTTTGTTCCTCCCTTGGGCAGACTCACTACAAATGTAGTTCCTCTCTCCTCTAGAGTGTCAACCATTATTTCTCCCCCATGACCACGAACAATTTGGGAAACTACGCCCAGTCCCAGTCCCGCCCCGGAGTTCGCCGTCGCAGCCTGGGTAGTTTGTCCCCCGTAATAGGTAAACAGATCACGGCGCTGACTCTTAGAGATTCCGGCGCCATTATCAGTGACTTCTAAAATAACTTGCGATCCGTCCTCAAAAGAACGCACCACAATTTTTACTCCTTCCCGGCAGTGCCGAGCCGCGTTATTGATTAGGTTCCAAATAACCTGCGAGAGTAATTGCCGATCCCCGTAAACATAAAGCGGGGCGCCGGGATCGGTTAGCAAAATATCTACCGCTAAGATTCCTCGCACCTGCGAGGCTGCCTCCCGCACCAGCGCGCGCAAATCCACATCTTCTTTTTCTAGTCTTAGCCCCGAGCCGCGAATCTTGGCACCGGTTAAAAAGGTTTCCGCTAAGCGAATCGCGTGGGCAGAGTTTGTGGTAACGGTGTGCAACAGGCGGCTTTGCCGCTCATCCAAAGGAGTTGATTCTAAAAGTTCCGCCGCCCCAGAAATCAGCGCCAAAGGGGTACGGATTTCATGGGACAATATATCGGTGTTGGTAGCCTCGCTGGGCAGGTTTGCTCTGCGCCGAGGCAGATGCCAAATCCATTTATGAAGAGCGTAACCGCCTAAAATTCCGGCAGCTAAACCAATTAGGAAAACTAGGATTTCCACCGCTATCCGGCATTTCGCCGCGCCCGGGCAGCCGCAAGTTCATCGGGCACTTTCAGTTCTTGCTTGGCCGACTCTACTGGCAGTTCCGCTAGGGTGCCTTCGATCTCACGCCATACGCGCCCTACTGCAATCCCAAATACGCCTTGTCCCCCTTGCACCAAGTCGATTACTTCGTCGGTGGAGGTGCATTCGTAAACCGAGGCTCCATCGGACATTAGGGTTATGGAGGAAAGAGACTCTACTCCCCGCTTAGATAGGGCATCGACCGCTATTCGGATCTGTTGCAGAGATACTCCGGTGTCGAGTAGCCGTTTGACAATTTTCAGCACCAAAATATCGCGGAAAGAGTAGAGGCGATGAGAACCGGAACCTTTGGCCGAGCGAATAGTGGGCTCCACCAAACCGGTGCGTGCCCAATAGTCCAGTTGTCGGTAGGTTATCCCCGCCGCTTTACAAGCAATAGGGCCGCGATAGCCGGTCTCGGTATCCAGATCCGCTAAGGTATCTCCAAATAACATGCCTTGCGAACGCTGCGGGCGCGGCTGCCTATCCATGGACAACTCCCTGACGATTGGTTTAACTACAGTCTTAACGGTATTTTCTTTGTCCTGGTCGGTCAAGAACCTTTTACGGAAAGTCTCAAGCTTTACTTGAGGTTTAATTCAGCTTTTCCGCAGAAACTCGCACCATCTGCAAAAACATTTGGGCAGCGGCCTCGGAAAGTTCTTGCGTTTCCGACAGGTGGCGCGCCTTCGCCACGCTATTCGCGCGGTAACCTACCGGAGTAGCCGCCCTTTCGACTAGATCCAGCAACCGTAAAGCCGCGGTTTTTAAAAATCGCAGCTGGCGCGGAGGGATCCCCTGTTCCACCAGTAGGCTAGCCAGTTTAACGATTTGGTGACTGCGAGGAGGAAACCGCCCCGCCAAATCTGGCGAAACCAGCCCTGCTTGCACAAAAGAGTCTAATTCGGCAGTGGAAACCCCAGTTAAATCCAAAAGTTCCCGGGTCGTAAGCGCCCCATCCGGCGCTGCCGCAGTAACCAATTGTCCTTCGGAAGCAATCAGCCGCGCTGCCTGTTGCGGAGGGGGAACCTCGCTGAGAGTATGCCCCGCATCAAGTTGCGCTAGCTGCTCCCGAATAACCCGCAGCGGCAAGAAAGAATCGCGTTGACGAGAAAGGCAAAAGCGCACCCGCTCGATATCAGCAGCCGAATATTTACGGTATCCCGAGGCAGTACGCGCCGGGGTAACTATTCCTTGCTCTTCCAAAAAACGCAGCTTGGAAACCGAAATAGTCGGGTACTCCCCTTTTACGCTTTCGACTACCTTCCCGATGGAGAAAACCGGTTTAGTGGATACCCCCGCCGGCCAGGACGCAGTTTTTTCCGCTGAATGCGCATTCCGCCTCGCCGCTGCCGCCCGCAACTCTAGGAATCCCTCCGCGAAGCATAGTAAACCATCCGGTATTTACCGATTTGTACACTATCGCCAGTTTTCAACTGGATGGAATCTACCCGTTCGCGGTTTACATAGGTGCCGTTAAGAGAACCGGCATCCCGAACCACGTAACCGCCCTCTTCACGCACAAAATTAGCGTGTTTACGAGAAACCGTGACGTCATCCAGGAAAATATCGCATTTGGGTTTGCGCCCTACCGTGACTTTTTCCGCATTCAGTAAGAAGCGGGCGCCTACGTTGGGGCCGCGCACTACTACCAGCAAAGCTGACCCCTCTGGAAGCTGCGCAATGGTATTGCGAGCATCTTCCGAGAGCGCACTGCCAGCAACCAGATCATCATCCCTAATAGCACCAATAACTGCGGTAGTTATGGGATCTGCCAAGCCGTTATCGCTCATGGAGTCCTCCTCTTGCTAGTTCCTGACCTACCTATCCTGACAGGCTTTTCAATGTTAGCGCAAAACTTTTTCCGACTCACCAGTTTGTCACATATTGGTAACAAAAATTTCGGAGTCGAAAATATAGGACGTGCGCTGACGCTGGTATAGTTTGCGCCATGACCGAACCCGTATCACATCTTGTTTTGACCTTGTCCTGTCCTGACCGTCCTGGCATTGTCCATGATGTCACTAAAGTGATTGTCGAGGTAGAGGGCAACATTGTCGATTCGCAACAGTTTGATGACCCGGAAACTAAAAGCTTCTTTATGCGGGTAGAGATTCACACCCGGCGCAGCGTCCAGGAAGTTAGGGAGGCTTTTTCTCCCTTGGCGCAACAATATGCGATGCGTTGGAGTGTAAATGAGGTCGGCCAAAAGGTACGTACCATCATCATGGTTTCTAAAGAGGGTCATTGCCTCTCTGACCTGCTATATCGCCGCCGCAATTTGAATCTACCACTAGAAGTGGTGGCGGTCATTGGCAACCATCCAGATTTGGCACCCCTCGCCCAGTTCTATGATGCCCCCTTCCTATGTATCCCGGTGACCAAAGACACCAAAGCCAAGGCCGAAGCAGAGCTGCTTGCCCTCATCGATGCGGAAAATGTGGAATTGGTGGTGCTGGCGCGCTATATGCAAATCTTGTCCGATAAGGTTTGCGAACGTTTACACGGCCAAGTCATCAACATTCACCACTCGTTCCTACCTTCTTTCAAGGGAGCGCGCCCCTACCATCAGGCGCATCAGCGGGGAGTGAAACTAATCGGGGCAACTGCCCATTTCGTAACTCCGGATCTAGACGAAGGTCCGATTATTGCCCAAGAGGTGATTCCGGTCTCTCACCGCGACTCCACTGCCTCTATGGTGCAAAAAGGACAGGACGTGGAACGACGGGTGCTGGCACAGGCCGTCACCTGGTATTCCCAGCGGCGAATCCTGCTAAACGGTAACCGCACCGTGGTTTTCGAATAGGACGCTTCTAAAGGGATCCGCCCGGCGCGTTTTCGCGGGCGCGCCCTCTCAGATACGTCTTACTTTTGACACTTAGGACACCAGTAGCTGCGCCTGCCGGCAACGATCTGCTCGCGAACAATTGCTCCGCAATGCCGACAAGGCTCCCCCGAGCGCTGGTAAACCCAAAAGCGTCCTTGGGAGGGATCATCAGTGGTGCAGATAAGACCTTCTTTGAGGCCGCGCCGCATCTGGGAGCGCAAGTCTTCCCATAGTGCCTGCAAACGTTTTACCGAGACTTTAGCGGCCTGCCGGTTAGGGTTTATTCCACAGCGGAATAGGCATTCGGCGCGGTAAATATTGCCGGGACCTGCAATAAAAGATTGATCCATTACTACTTCCCCGATTCGGCGACTAGTTTTGCGGGCGCGATCTACAAAATCCTGGGAGCTACAAGAATCCACCAAGGGGTCAGGCCCCAGGCGAGCAAGAATCTTCTCTACCCCCGCGTTATCGAGCAGTTCGCATTGGTTCGGACCAGAAAGGTCGGCTACCGCCCGGGAAAACTCTAGCCGCAGCCGCACATTTTCCCCGGGAGGAGCCGGCTGGAACTGGCCAGAAAAATGTTTATAGGTATCGCCGGGGTGTTCGCCCGGCATCCGGGGAGCACCGATATGCCCGGGCAAAGCTATGCCCTCCCCGGCCTGAAACTTCCAGGAGCCGTATAGCCCCAAATGAACATGCAAAGTTACTGGCTGGGGAACCTCAAACTCGAGGAACAGGTGTTTGCCCCAGGCCCAGGGGCGAGTAATTTTCGCGTTATCGAGGGCGGCCGCGCCCTCGGTAAAACGTCCCTGCGGGGAGGAGGCACGCGCGATCCCGAGTTTCGATAACTCACTAAAAGCTGCGGCTAAACGGTGAATAGAATGTCCCTCTGGCATAGGACAATTCTTGCCTAGGGGGCTTCGTTTGCCAAACCGCCGGGAATATCTAGGCTTGAAGTATGAGCGAAAATTCCTGCGGGCAGACCCCGCGTATTCAAGATGACCTTTACCGCCATATCAATGGCGCTTGGCTAGATAGCTATGAAATCCCAGCCGACCGTGCAGTTGATGGGGCTTTCCGCGACTTGGTAGAGGACGCGCTTTCTCACTGCCGCACCCTTTGCGAAAATGCGGCGGCCGGGAAACTGGAACGCCCGCAGGAAAGTGAAACCAGCAGTGAGCGTTGGGATTTTGATGCCAGCCGGATTGGACAGCTCTTTGAGGCTTATCTGGATCAAGAAGCGCTCACCGCGCAGGGAACTGCCCCGATTGCTCCCCTGCTAGAAAAAGTGGACTCCTGCGCAAGCCGGGAGGAGTTAGCCCAGGTACTGGGAGAGTTGGAGCGCGAAGGCATTGATTCCCCAGTAGCTTTCCTGGTCAGTATCGATGCCGAAAATCCCGAACGCTATATCGGACAGTTCTATCAGGCGGGGCTGGGATTGCCCGATGAATCCTATTATCATCAGGATGAACACCAGGAAATTCGGGAAAAATACCGGGAATTTTTGGCGCAAATGGCGCGGGAAAGCGGGATTGCTGCCGCGGGAACGGATGCCGAGTTCGCCCAGCAGATTTTCGATTTTGAAACCGAGTTAGCGGGTCACCATTGGGATGCGGTGCGTAGCCGCGATGCGCAAGCCACCAATAATCCCACTACTTTTGCGGAGTTTATCCGTAAAAATACCGGGTTTGCCTACGCAGCTTGGGCAGCGGGTCTGGGCGTAAAACTTGCGGCCGGTACTGACCCGATTAACGTCTATATGCCTTCCTATCAAGAGGGTTTTGCCCAGCTATGGGCGCAGACTGATTTAGCAATCTTAAAACGCTACCTGCAGATGAAAGTGGTGCTAGCCTTCGCTCCCTACCTGGCTCCCCAGCTGCAAGAGCTCCGCTTTTCTTTCTACGGCACTACCCTGTCGGGCACTCCCCAGCGCCCCAAGCTATGGAAGCGGGCGGTGGGAACCGTGGAATCGGTTTTGGATGAAGCCCTCGGGCGTGCCTACGTGGCCTACCATTTCCCGCCGGAGCGCCGCGATGAGATGGAGAAACTCGTGGGGTCGCTTTTGGACGCCTATCGGGAGGGAATCGAAAAACTTGCTTGGATGGGGGAAGAAACCCGCACGCGCGCCCTCGAAAAGCTTTCCAAATTTACTTATAAAATCGGGTATCCGCGCCACTGGCGCGACGATAGCGGCCTTCGCTTTAACCAGGGCGACACCCTGGTAGATATGATTCGGACTTCCAGTGCTTTTGAAACTGACTTCCAGCTGGCGCGGATCTTAAAGCCGGTAGATAGAGAAGAATGGCATATGAGCCCGCAAACGGTGAACGCCTATTATTCTCCGCTCACTAACGAAATCGTCTTTCCCGCCGCGATCTTGCAGCCCCCATTTTTTGATCCTAAGGCGTCGCATGCCGCCAACTTTGGGGGCATTGGAGCGGTGATTGGCCACGAAATCGGACATGGTTTCGATGATCAAGGCTCCCACTATGACGGTGACGGCAAGCTCACCGAATGGTGGACCGAGGCCGACCGGGAAGAGTTCACTAAACGCACCGCGGCGCTAATTGCGCAATACGATAGCTACCGCCCCAGCGAACTGCCGGGCGAGGACGTACACGTCAACGGCGCCCTCACTATCGGGGAAAATATCGGAGACCTGGGCGGACTGGCGATTGCTTTTAAGGCTTGGAAGCAGGCGCATCCGGAAGAAAGCGACTTGGCACCCGAGTTCTTTTATTCTTGGGCTCGGGTATGGCGCACCGCGATTCGCCCGGAGGCCGCCCGCCAACGCCTGGTGGTCGATCCCCACTCCCCCGCCGAATTCCGTTGTAACGGGGTAGTACGCAACCTGGATGCTTTCCACGACACTTTCCAGACTACGCCCGCGGATAAACTCTGGATGGAGCCGGAGGCACGAGTAAGAATCTGGGAATAGGAACACTTGAAAAGTAAGCATTAGGATAGGTCTAAAAACAGGAGAGGTTATGCCGGGTACAAATCTGACCAAGATTGAGGCACGAGAACGCAAGAACGTTATCGGGAAAGTCGATTACACCGTCCAGGTGGAACTATCGGAAAGCGGAGATACTTTTGCCTCCCGCACGGTGATTGATTTTACCGCCCAAGCGGGCGCCAGTACTTTCGTGGATTTAATCGCCCCCGAAGTGCTGTCTATTCAGCTAAACGGGCAAGATTTGGGTACGGATTGTTACCGCGATAACCGGATTGAGCTTAGCGATCTGCAGGCAGAAAACCGTCTGGAAGTGGCGGCTAACTGCGCGTATATGCATACCGGCGAGGGTGCGCATCGCTTTACTGATCCTGCCGATGGCCTCACCTATGTTTATACCCAGTTTGAGGTGCCGGATGCCCGGCGAGTATTCGCTTGTTTTGAGCAACCCGATCTGAAAGCGACCTACCAGTTCTCGGTGACCGTTCCGGAAAGCTGGACGGTGCTGTCAAATATGGATACTCCGCGTCCGCAATCTTTAAAGGTGGAGCGTGCCGGGGATACTAAGCAACATGTTTTCCATTTTGAACGCACTCCGCTAATTTCCACCTACATCACTGCCCTGGTTGCCGGCCCCTACCACCGGGTTAAATCCGTACTTACCAGTATCGATGGACGCTCTATTCCCTTGGGGGTATACTGCCGGCAATCGTTAGCTAAATATCTGGACGCGGATTTTGTAATAGAGCAAACCATTGCGGGATTCCGCTTTTACGAGTCTCACTACGGTCGCCCTTACCCCTTCACCAAATATGACCAGATTTTTGTTCCCGAATATAACGCGGGGGCGATGGAAAATGCCGGTTGTATTACTTTCCGTGACGAATATATTTTCCGCACTAAGCCCTCTGGAGCACAGCTGGAACAGCTAACCAACACGATTCTGCACGAGCTGGCGCATATGTGGTTCGGGGATCTAGTCACCATGAAATGGTGGGATGACCTGTGGCTGAATGAATCTTTTGCCGAGTTTATGTCGTATTGGTGTATGGCGGAAGGCACTCGCTTCGAGGATGCTTGGACCGGCTTCACGATGCGCAAAGTGTGGGGAGTCAACTGTGACCAGTTGCCCACCACTCACCCGATTGTGGCGCCCATCAGCGACCTGGCAGATGTGGAAGTTAACTTCGATGGCATTACCTATTCCAAGGGCGCTTGCGTGCTGCGGCAACTAGTGGCTTATGTGGGAGAAGGTAACTTCTTAGCGGCTTTGCGTAGCTATTTCGCCAGCCACGAATATTCCAATGCTACTTTGGCCGATTTCCTGGGGGAACTGGAGAACGCCAGCGGACGCAATTTGAAGCAGTGGAGTCAGGTTTGGCTGCTGGAGGCGGGGATTACCCAGTTGGAGTCGCAAATCGAACGCGACCCCAGCGGTAAGGTTACTAGCTTTAACATTGTCCAGTCTTTGCCGCAGGAAGGCACCAGTTTGCGTCCCCACGCCACTAGCGTAGGCGCCTATGATTTTGATTCCCGCGGGAAACTGGTTTTGGTGCGTCGCACCGATGTAGATGTTAAAGGTGAGGTCACCACGGTTCCTGGTTTGGTGGGCACCAACCATGACGTCTATGTGCTGAACTACGAAGATTTAGCGTATGCGAAGATCCGTTTTGATGCTGACTCCTGGGAGGTGCTGCGTACTCGCGTTGGCGATTTCGCGGATTCTTTGCCGCGAGCAGTGATTATGTGTGCCGCCTGGGATATGGTGCGCGACGGAGATCTGAGCGCTTCGAAATACCTAGAGATGGCTTTGGGGGCGCTCAAACACGAAACTAATTCTTCGGTGTTGAACGGGATTCTCCGGCATATCCAGGGTGCCCTGGTTTACTATGCTGCCGATCCCGCTAGCGCGCATCGCCTGCTGGCTCCGGCACTTTTGGCTCTGGCAGAGGAAGCAGAAGCGAGCTCGGATCGGCAACGCCAATTGGTACGGGCATTCTTGCAGGTTGCGGGAGCTAAGGAAGCCCCGGAAATCGAGCGTTGGTTTGAGGACGGCAAAGTGCTTGCAGGCGTGAGTGTAGATACCGATCTGCGTTGGGATATGCTCTTCGCCCTCGCCGCTAATGGGCAGGCCGACGCAGATATGATCCGCAAAATGGCAGAAAGCGACGATACGATTACCGGCCGGGAGAACGCTTTCTTGGCGCGAGCCGCGCTGCCGGGTCGGGAAAATAAGACGCAGTGGGCACAGCGGGTTCTGGAAGACACTAGCCTCACCAATGGGCAGATTGATGCCTTGACCGCCGGGATTGCGCGTTCCCTGTGGCTGCAGCCAGCCGATGCCGCCGATATGATCGAGCCCTATTTTGCGGCGCTGAACGATATTTGGTCCTCCCGCACTATGCATATGGCAGAGTCTCTGGTGGGTGGGCTTTACCCCTTAGCGGTGCAAAGCCGGGAAGGCTTTGACCTGGTAGAGCGGACGGAGCGTTGGTTAGCGGAGAACCCGGATGCCGATAAGGCGCTACGCCGCCTGGTACTAGAAGAACTCGATGGGGCGCGGCGCTCTAAGCGGGCCCGTACCGGGAAATAAGCTTTTCGCTCAGTGGCGGTTGGCTAGTTTTATAGCACCTCGCATATAACGGTCAACCGCCCCTAGCGAAAGTCCCGGGATTTGCTTTCTACCGGCAGGTTTAACGGCTCGATTTTATCGGCTAGTAGCGCTAGAGCGCCGTCTTTGGCTTGCAGCACTCCCCGCACGATGAGGGCGTTTTGGCTAAGGGCGAGGCGGCGGTAACGCTGCCAGCAGCCAACTTGGCAGATCACGTTGACTAGCCCGGTTTCGTCCTCTAAAGATAAGAACACTACCCCTTTGGCGGTGTGGGGGCGTTGGCGGTGCGTAACTATCCCTGCGCACCGGATACGTTTGCCGGCTAGCTGCGGGCGCACCCTAGCGGCCGGGAGGATTCCCCGCTGGGTAAGCTCTGGTCGCAGCAGTTTTGTGGGGTATCCCCACAGGCTAATTCCCAGGGCAGCGCTGTCCCATTTTACTTGCTCCCCGGTGGTTAAGGGCGAAAACTTAGGTGTCGCCTCGCTGAGGGCGAGCCCCGGTAGTTCCGGCTGGTAAAAGCGTTTTTGCGAGGCAGCTAGCAGGGGCGCGCGCCAGAGTCCTTCGCGGCGGGTGATCCCCAGGGAAGACAGCGCACCCGAGCCAGCCAGCAGTTCTAGGGCGGCAGTGGGCAAAGGTACGCGGGAAGTGAAGTCCTCTAAGGTTTTAAAAGGCTCGGGGGTACGGGCAGCTAGGATTTTTTCTATCCATGCCGGACGCATTCCGCGAATCTCCGCTAGCCCCAGGTTTAGGGAGGTCAGTCCCTCCCCGGGAACGGAATCTTTCTGGGAGGTGTTTACGTCCGGACGTAAGATTTTTATTCCGTGGCGGCGGGCATCGGAGATTAACGATTGCGGGGAATAAAACCCCATCGGCTGGTTAGCGAGGATCGCGGCATAGAAAACTGCGGGATAATAGGTTTTTAGCCAGGCAGAAGCATACACCAGGTAGGCGAAGGAAAAAGCGTGAGATTCTGGGAAACCGAACTCGGCGAAGCCGGACATTTGTGCCCAGATTTTTTCTTGTACCGGCGGCGGGATCTGGTTCTTTTCCATGCCCTGAAAAAACTCAGCGCGCAAATCAGCTAGGTGCTCCCCCGGGTTTTTGCGTCCCATCGCCCGGCGCAGGTTATCTGATTGGGAGCCGTTAAACCCGGCGGCGTCTTTGGCGATCCGCATTAGTTGTTCTTGGAAAAGTGGCACCCCCAAGGTGCGTTCCAGCGCGGGTTTTAGCAGCGGATGCAGGTAGGTGACTTTTTCTCGCCCTAAGCGGCGCGCCAGATAAGGGTTTACGGCTTGCCCTTGGATCGGGCCGGGACGAATCAAAGCCACTTCGACTACCAGGTCATAGAAGCATTTTGGTTTCAGGCGCGGCAGAGTAGACATTTGGGCGCGGGACTCTACCTGGAAAACCCCGACGGTATCGGCTGCCTGTAATAGCTGGTAGACCAGGGGATCTTCCGGGGGTAGGTTATGTAGGCGCCAGGGCTTTCCGGAAGGCGATTTTTCGCCCTGCGCTTCTAAAGTTTCAAAAGCAGTGCGCAGCGCCCCCATCATCCCCAGGGAGAGTAAATCGATTTTTACTAATCCGGCTTCGGCGCAGCTGTCTTTATCCCATTGCACCACGGTTCGCCCCGGCATATTCGCCCAGTTAATCGCGGCCACTTCGGTAAGGGGCTTGTCGGAAAGCACCATGCCTCCACAGTGGATCCCCAGGTGGCGGGGAAGTTTTTGTAACTGCCCCGCTATTTTTTGCACGTTTTCCGGTAAAGAGTTGCGGTCTAGCCGCGCCCATTTCGCGGCGGTTTTAGCATCATAGCCGAGGGCGCGGGAGGCGTCTTTTAGCGCGGCTCGCGGGCGATAGCTAATCACATTAGCCACTTGAGCAGCGTTTTCCCGGCCATATTTGTTATAGACGTGCTGCAGCACTTTTTCACGTTGATTAGATTCGATATCTAGGTCAATATCGGGCAGATCTTTCCGGTCTGGGGTTAGGAAACGGTCGAATAGCATCTGGTGGCGCACCGCATCTACCGCGGTGATTCCCAGGCAGTAACATACCGCCGAGTTGGCGGCGGAGCCGCGTCCTTGCACATAGATACCCGAAGAAAAACAGTAGTCAACTATTTCTTTCACGATTAGGAAGTACCCGGAGAATCCTTTTTGGAAAATCACTTTCAATTCTTGCCGAATTGTGTCTGCCGCTTTTCCCGGCACCGGATCCCCATAGCGACTGCGCGCTCCCTGCCAGGAAAGCTGCTCCAGGTAGGAATCGGCGCTATAGCCGGGCGGCACCCGGGCTAAAGGCAGATGGGGCTCCGGGGTAGAAAAATCAAAAATCAGGTCTTTACCGATTGCGGCAGCATTTTCGAGGGCGTGGGGAATCTGCTGGTAGATGCGGCGCAGTTGCGCTGGGGTGCGCAACATGGCGTGGGAGGCGGGGAGGTGGTCTTGAACTTTATCTAGGGGCAGGCGATGGCGGGTGGCGGTCATAACGTCTGCCAGGTGCTGACTGGCAGGATCTGCGCAGCGGGCAGCGCTGGTGGCTACTAAGGGTAGCTTAGTTTTGCGTGCCAAGTGATCTAGTTGCGCCGCTAAGCGCTCTTCCCCGTCGAAACCGGCTAAGGCAGCCTCTACCGCTACATTTTCTGCCCCAAACATCTCTTTTAGTTGCTCGAGGAAACGAGCTGCCGCCGCGATTCCGGAGCGGTGAAGTACGCGCCGCAGCGACCCGGCGCGGGTGCCGGTTAATACTAGCCACTGCCCTTTTGCCCAGGAGGCTAACTCGGCTAGGTTTTGCCGGTCTGGCTCCCGCCTACCAGCAGCTAGATGATGGGCGCTGATTGCCCCAGTTAAAGCAGAATAGCCCTGGTCAGATCGGCAGATAACCGGCAGATGGGTTTCGTCCTCTAAAGTAAATTCGCACCCCGGCAGAAAAGCGAGACCGGCTTCCCGGGCGGCGGCGCGCGCCTCCATCAACCCGTAAACTCCGTCATAATCAAGTAGCGCTAAGCCGGATAACCCCAGCTTTTTCGCCCCGCGCACCATTTCACGCGGCGAGCACGCCCCCACTGCGAAGGAATATGCCGAATGGACATGCAACTCGATATAGCCGCTCATTTTTGTCCCTCCCAGGCATCTAACCACCAGGAGGATTTGCGGAACACCAGCAGTAAGGTTTCTTGCTCGCCGTAGACTCGCAGGAAAATTCGCGGCCCTAAGTGATTGGGCGCCCCGGGACGCCACCACTGTCCGTTTATCGGCCAGGGCCCTTCGGTTTTCTGCACCTTGATTTTCCGTCCGGCTACCTGCACCCATTTGACCGGGGCGTTTAGCTGTCCGTCTTCCCCAGGCAAGATTTTACGGCCGCGACTATCGATAATTCTTGCCGGTTTGGGGTGCATGAACACTATTTCCGGTGCCACCCCGGTAAGCGCCCCCACTCTAGGGCGCGGCGGTCGCTTTTGACTGCCCCGTTCTTGCCAAGGTTTCAATTCAATCACCGAACGCGGATCATATCCGCTGGTTAGATAAGGTACCCGTACCCCGCGTTTACCTAATAAAGAGCTGGCGCTGCGGGCTGCCTGATCTAGTTCCTGGGGAGGATCAGCGTTTCGTCCCCAAAGCGGGGTCATTGCCTGGCGGGCATCTACCGTCTGCAAGGGATGCAGCTCTATTTGGGAGACCGCTCCCAGGGCTTCGCTGCCACTACCTCCAACTGCAACCGTCTCTAACTGGTGTTTTATCCTTTCTACTAGGTCTTTACTGCTGACCTCTACCCCAAGATTCCAGCTGCGACTAAGCACTTTTCCGTTTTCACAGCGACAAATAAACTGCACCTGGGTACACACCTGCCCACTTGCGCGCAGGCGAGCATACATTTCCACCACTAACGCCCGGGCGGGCAGCAATAGTTGGGTAAGGGAGCTGGCAGGCGGGGTGAAGAATTGGTAGAGACCGGGTGAGGCGGGCGCGGTTTTCACCCGGGCAGCGTCCTCTAGGTTTTCCCCGCTCGCTAAGTCGTAACTAAGCGCCCCCAAAGTGCCGAAACGCCGGATCAACGCCGGACGTCCCAGGGCGCACATTTGCCCCAAGCTGGTGATTCCCAGGTGAGTTAGACTGTCTGTCATTTTTGTTAGGTACTGGTCGGAGAAATCAAATCCGCTTATTTTTATCCCCGGACGTAAGAAAAATCCCAGGCTACTTAGGGGCTCTGCGCCCAGAAAAGGCATCACCCCAGGGTCGGTAATCAGCAGCTGCTCGCGGGCAGCTAGGCACGCCGCTAAAGTGCCGTTAGCGACCCCAATATGCACCGCGTATCCTACCTGCGCTAAGTCTTCGGTTAGCTTTTCGGCGAGGGTCGATTCTGCGCGACGCTGACTGCGGCTTAAGGCGGCGGTTACCAGCCCCGGAAACCAGCTCTTGGGGGAATAGAGTTGCTGGGCTGCGGCCTCGATAACCGGTTGAAACGCCAGTTCCGCAGCTGCCAGCGAGTAGGGTTTTTCTTTGAGGGAGGGGCAGAGGACGCGCGCTTGCTTTAGTCGCATTTGCGGTCTTATTCCGGCGGCGCGCGCGGGAGCAGTAACTGCTTGCACCCTCCCGCCGCTGCACAGCGCCACTGCTTCATCTAGGGGGAGCTTCGCAGCTTGGGCTGGCCAGTCGGGGATATAGAGGGCTAGTAATCTATCGTTCATCGCGCCCTCCTCGCCTTAATCGGGATAGCTAGGAGAAAACGAAACACCAGGCGCAAACTTAATAACGCCGGTAACAGGGGTGCAGAGCACAGAGAATCCATCAGGCACTCACCTTTATAGCGGTTGCTACCCCAGGAGAACTTGTAGCCGGCAGGGCGCTGGCTGCTAGGGAAATAGCGCCCGCCCAGGCCGGTGCAGACAGGATTACGCAGCCGGAGCGGCGTGCTTTCGCGGTTAAAATCCGTTGTTGCTGCGGACCGTAATCTACCATCCCGATAGCCAGCACTGCCGCGCAGGGTACGAAAAGTTGGGCGCAGGCCAGGGCGCTGCCGCCGGTATAGGGAATGGTGATTACCCGCCTTAAGTCCACCCCGATTTGCCAGGCGCGCTGCCAGCCTAGATCGGGAAAGTCTAGGAATACTGCCCAGCCGCTCTCCCCCATTTTTTCGGCGGCCATCTCTAGCAGCCCCGCCCCGCCCGCTACTTTTTGATAAGCACTGGCCAGCGGCTTTGGGGCGCGAGATTGCATCCCCAAAACCTGACGCGCCTTTTCTAGACGCTGCAACCGAGCCAACTTATCGAACATACGTTCGATTATAGGGAGCCTCCCCCGATTTGTCACCCCTTTTTCCGGGTGCGCTTTTAGCGCAGAAAACCTGCATTTGAGGGTGGGCGGGAGCCTCGAAATCTGCCCGCTTGGCGCGGGTTTTATACCGCTTAGTTCAGATTACTTGTACTGCCGACAACGAGGCTTTTAACTATAAGTAGCAAATACGCAAGCATTCGCATTTTGCGGATTATCGCCGGTAACTGCGAGAGGAAAGGAGTCGGAAAGGAATGAAATTCACGCTCACGATTGATCCCACTGTAACCGAAACTATCGTGACGGTAACGGCGCGGGAGGCCGATGCTGAGGTGCAAGCGATTCAAAAGCTCGCTTCCGGTAGCCTAGGTAGCTCCTCCTCCCCCGCAGCCGAGCGCCCACTTCGCCGCCTCATCGGGACCAGCGATAATGACGCCACGGTGTTGGAAGTGCGCTCGATACTCGCGTTTTTTACTAAAAAGAAGGCGGTGTATGCCCACACCAGTAAGGGTGATTGGCGAATTAAAGCCCGCATGTACGAACTCGAAGAATCTCTGCCTGCAGGCGATTTCGTACGTATTTCGCAATCGGAGATTGTCAATATTGCCGCGATCAAGAAACTTGATCTTTCTTTCTCGGGAACGATTAGTGTGCAGCTAAAAGATGGCTCTCGCTATTACGTATCCCGCCGGCAACTTCCAGCTTTCAAATCCAAACTCGGGATTTAACCCCCGCAGAAAACCTCTAACTCATACGAAAGGATAAAACCCATGAAAACTAAAAAAATAGTTGGTCTCACCCTGGTAGGGGCTTGCATTGGGATCATTATCGGCACCAGTATTGAACTTATTTTCTCTTCTCTTTCCTCCTCTAGCTATTACCCTGGAGCTCCAGAATTCTTAAATACTTTTGGTAACGAAAACGTGGCAGTACTAATTGAGCGGCTTATTTATGCAGCCTACGGCATCATTGGTAGCTTCGCGGGGTTGCTTTACCGTAACGAAACCCGACCGCTTATCCTCAATACCGCCATGCATTTCGGGATCATACTTATCTGCGGGATTGCTGCTGGCAGCTACCTTAAATGGTGGGGCTCTAGCTTCGATATGATCGGAGTAATCATCACAATAGCGCTTATCTATCTGCTGATTTGGCTGTTTAATTGGCTAATGGCTCGCGCCGAAGTCAAAAAGATGAACCAAAAACTGCAATAAAGTCTCTCTCCAGGATTCCCGTTTACCCAAATGGGTAAACGGGAAAATTCAAAGCAGAGAATATGGTTTCAGGTGTTACTAGACCGTGCGGGGCTAGGCGGGGACACCGGCAGCGCACTTATCGGTCTACAACGGATAGAAGCGGCGATCTACTTGTTGGAAGCGTTCGGCTACTTTTTCTAGGTAGTCGCGGTGTTTCAGCTTGGCTAACCATTCAGCAGGGATCGCCTTTTCTCCGTAGGCTACACCCGCAACTGTCCCGGTTAGAACGCCGTAGGCGGCGCTGTCCCCTCCGAAACTGACAGCGGTTTCGATGGCTTCGCTAAAAGAAGTGGTGTGCAACAGTGAATAGAGGACGATTTCTAGGGTGTCCACCACCTTGCTAGAGGGATGCAAGTCTGCTGGCGTTAGCGCTAAGAAGTTGGGGCTCAAAATTCGTTTATGCATCGAAATGGCTTTTTGCCACTGCGAGTCATCAAGCCGGTAATAATGGAAAAGGATTTGCGAAGTTTTTCGATAGGCCTGCTCAATACTTTCACCAGCAAGAATAAACCGGAAGAATTCACAAAAGTAGAGGCAAGATAACTGGGAGACATCATTGGCGTGAGTTAATGCCGCAGCCTCGCAGACTAATTCGCAGCCCCAATCGCAGATTATGCGCCGGTCAAGTCACAGACTCAGTATATGGAGCAATAGAGGAAAAGTTCGCCGCAGCGCCTCGTTGTCACGTACTCGAATGTCTGCTGATTTCAGATCCGGCTGTCCGCTCTGGAAACCCTCTGAGGCGGCTAATAACTTTTTTGCCACGTCTCTTGGGCGATATAACTCGCAATAGTCGCTGCTATTTCGGATAAAACACTCCATCATGGCTACCGCCCTGGCAGTATCTACACCCCAAGAAGCGGTAGGAATACCTGCTGCTGACGCCCCGTAGGCCTCCCCTACTGCTGCCCCGAGCAGTATCGCCCGCGTCTGCTCTAGGGTGGGCGGAGGGGTCGTCGTCCAATCGGGATGGCCTAGACTGTCGTACCAATCTCTGGCTTTGTCAACCTCGATTGTCTTTAACGCTTTGGCCAGTGACCCGGGATCGTAAGGTCCCCAAAAATAGGGCGTGCAGGTTCTACTATCCGGAGACCGACAGCAAAGACTCCATTTGTCCAGATCGGGATGGTAGTGAAGGTTGCAATCTGAGCGCTCAATAATTTCGACCTGGCTAGCGCCATTTTTTGCTTTTTCGGCTACCCAAACATCAACTAGAGTTTGCGATCCCTGCAGCTTTATCTTTCGCTGCGAAAAACGGGGACGATACTCCGTTATCGCCACGTGCTGATTCAAAACTTCAATATCGATACAGTAGCGGTCTTGTTTTTCCGGAGGAATCCGGGTTAGCGCCCACCGTTTAATCTCCCTGAGGTCTGCAATCTGGATCCTGGTTGGGCGAAACCCGGTTCTATACCCCAAATCTTTCCAAAGTTTTCGCCCCCAAGATGGATGATACATACTCAAAATCCTAAAACCCGCCCCACCCAAAGCGGCGGGGAGTTTCCGGAATAGCTAAGTTTTGCCGTCTTTACAGGTAAAGATTTATCCGAGGGTGTGGAAGCGATCGAAGAAGGTTTTCAGCTTTTCTATAACCCGCTTTTTGCGTTCAACCCGACTAGCAGTAACAGGGGTACCGGTAGGGGAATTTCCTTGATACACTCGTTAAGAACATCTCACCATATTGAGGGAGGAATAATGAAGAATTGGTTGCGAACCACGGTTGCTTTTGCAGGCGTGGCGGCTCTGACACTGGGGAGCGCTGTTACCGCTACCGCAGCAAATAGCGTAGATGACGGGAGTAACGTTAAGAGCTTCAAGGTTACTTGGAGCGACAAAGTCGATCGGTACACCCCGGCGCTTAAAGGCTCCAAAGTAGACATGCTCCTTTATTGCGAGGTCTACGAATTTAAAAATGGTAAGAAAACGGGTTCCCGGCTTGGTTACGAGTGGCCAATGCTCCAACTCACTGTTGGCAAAGATGAAATAATTCCCCTTAAAATAAAACTCGACAAGCCCGAGTACCAGGGTGTTGACAAGATCGGCATTGAGGACTGCTACCAGTATCGCGACGGGAAGTGGGGACCTAGTAAGTTCTCTTTTTCAACTGGTTATAGCGATGGTGTTAAACAGCTCGCCATGGATCAGCAGGCCAACACCGATTTCAAGTTTAAGTTGACCGAAGGCGAGTGGGATGGAGAAACCTACCTTGGGGTAATCCCTGAGGGAAAGGCTCCGAAAGTGAGCATTGGTCTAAAGCTGACTAAGGAAGGTAAGACCACCACTCTTGAAAATAAGGACAGCAAACCTGCGGTAAACAGCTATGTTTTCGCTGATGGAGCCAGCCATAGACCTTCCGCTGAAGTAGATAGAGCGAAGCGCGAAGATACTCGCATCACTCGGGCCTCCATCGGCAACGACTTGAATCTCTTCTCTGGTTACGTAGGTCGTTATAAGAAGTACACACTGACTGCTTCCATTGACGATCCGGAACAAGCTAAGCTCTTCCGTATTGAAAGCGTTGAGGGAAACGAATCCGATGGTTGGATAGTTAACCTAAGTTCTGTTATCCGGAAGATTACCCCCGAGGCACCCACTCTAGTAGAGGCTAATAAGTGCGGCGTTGAGGGTACAGTTCAGCTTCCCGAGTCCAAGTACTTTGACTACGAAACTGTTACCGAGGGAACCAAAGTTTCGGTAGCAGCCCTATTGAAGCAGGATTTCAAGGACAAGTTCGTGGTTGAGGGCAAAACCGCGTGGGAGTTCAATGTTGCTCCTAAGCAGTGCAAACTAGCAACTCCGGTTGCTCCGAAGCTGATCAATCCTTCCGCGGATGATCCTGCTTCTTGCACCGTCGAACCTTACGTGACAATCAAGCAGACCGAGGGTGTTGCCTACACCGTTACTTCTAATGGCGTTAAGCTGAAGGCTAACAAGGATGGCAAGTACATCTACCCGTACAACTCGAAGGTAGAAGTTAAGGCCTCCGCGCTGGACGGTTACGCCCTAGCTGAAAACGCCCAAACTAAGTGGACCTGGGACAGCCACAATACTGCATTGTCCCCAGCATGCAAGCCGGCTCAGCCTATGAAGAAGTTGGCTTCAACTGGCGCTGAGGTCACTGCCCTAATCGGCATCTCCGCTCTACTGCTCCTTGCAGGCGGTGTGCTAACCGCCCGTAGGTTCCAGTAACCAACTAGCAACCTATATTTCGCCTCCCGGTTAATGCCGGGAGGCGAAATCTTTTTATACGACCTTATGCTCCTCATCCGAAGATTAACGAGCATCGCAGCAACCGGGTTATAAGCTCAGATACCTCTTGCGGGCTGGACGTTAGCTACTAACGCCTAGCGAGGCGGGCGCGCATCCCAATTACCGCTGCCCGGAGGATGCGCTTTATTTATTGCAAGCCGCTCAACGCTTCTCTGCATAGAATCTGGTCGAAACTATCCGAGGGTGTGGAAACGATCAAAGAAGATTTTCAGCTTTTCGATTACCCGCCCTTTGCGTTCAATCCGGCTATCAGCACCAGTAGCAAATAAGGATCCTCGCGGCAAAATCTTGTCAATATCTGATCCGGAAGTTTCCAGATGACCTCGCCTAAACATTGCGTTAATGAAGTTCTCGGTTTCGGGTTGTTTCAGGTTTTCTTCCTTTACGATTCCGGCCAGCTCTAGAGCTTTTTGTTCAGTTAGGAAGGCTTTCCACTCTTCATTTATCTCGCCGCTAGTTGCAGAAACTGAATCCACGAACCGCTCAATCAGATCCAGCTTATTCTGGAGGGTAGGACTGGATTTAACCGTACGGCGAATATCTTCCCGCACTTCCTGGCGACTCTGCTCTTCATATTGGTCACGGTATTTTTGTACCAGCATCAAAATGTAGTCAACATTTACTTCGACCTGTTTTATCAACTCGATTTCAAAGGTCAAATCATCATTAATCCGTTTACGTTCACCCTCAGATTCGGCGCGCCGCTGCCGGTACAGCTCAATATATTCTGACTGGTAGTCTTGCAGGTCACGCGGGCTGAGCGGATCTTTTTCCTCGAATTCGTCAAACGCAGAGAGGATATTTCGCAACCGCAACAGTTCCCCGAAGGTTTGTATAAACAGGTCCTGCTCGGCCTCTCCGATAATCATTTCGCCCGGCGCCCAGCGCGACAACTGGTCTAGTTTTTCTAAATAGACATCAAAATACACTTTAAAGGGCTTAAGTACCGTGATCCCCTCGGCCTCTTTATTACCAAAGAGGGCGATGGCCTCGGAAGTTTCTTGCTCCAAGTTCCTAAAGGAAACAATATTTCCGTAGGTTTTCACCGAGTTCAAAATGCGGTTAGTACGCGAATACGCCTGCAGCAGACCGTGGTGATGCATATGCTTATCCACCCACAAAGTGTTGAGGGTTTTGGCATCAAAACCGGTCAGGAACATGTTGACCACCAGCAGCATATCCAGATCGCGGTTACGCATCTTCTCGGATACGTCCTCGTAGTAGGCACCGAAACTATCTGCCGAGGTATCGAAACTGCTCCCAAACATTTGGTTATAGTCTCTAATCGCGCCCTCTAGGAATTCGCGGTCAGGGATTTCTAAAGCCCCGGTATCGAAATCTTCTTCCGGTAGCAGCCCGTCGCTATATTCATCCGAGTTCGGGGCATAGGTGAAAATAGTGGCGATTTTCAGGCGCTTATCGGGAGCAAGCTCGCTTTGCTGACGCGCAAACTCTAGGTAGTAGGATTTAGCGGCTTTAACCGAGGCGGTGGCAAAAATAGAGTTGAACCCTTGTACCCGTTTACCTTTCAAGGAATAGTAAGAGTTCCGTTTAGTTTTTTGGTCAAAATGCGCCAGCACATAGGAGACCACTTCCCGGATCCTCCGCGGATCCAGCAAGGCTTCCTCGGTGGCGATTGCGAGCACTTCCTCTTCTTTAATCCCCTCCCGAGGTTTAAGGGTGTTCACATAGTCAATACGAAACGGCAGCACATTTTGGTCACTGATCGCATCGGTAATGGTGTAGGAATGCAGGCGGTCACCGAAAACCTGTGCCGTGGTGCGGATCGCCAGCGATGAACCGGTAGCCTTATTTTCGTTAAATAGGGGCGTGCCAGTGAAACCAAACAGGTGATAGTTATGGAAGGCTCGCTTGATCGCCTGATGCATATCGCCAAACTGGCTGCGGTGACATTCATCGAAAATAATGACGATATGGCTGTCATAGATTTTGTGTTGGCTATTAGCGCGCACAAAATGAGAAAGCTTCTGGATAGTGGTAATCACGATTTTGGCTTTATCGTTCGCTAGCTGCGCGGCCAACTGGCGGGTAGACCGATTAGAGTTAACCGCCCCTTTTTGAAAAGCCTCATATTCTTTCTTGGTTTGATGATCTAGGTCTTTGCGGTCAACCACGAATAGAACTTTATCTATCCCTTCCACCTGAGTAACCAGCTGCGCGGTCTTAAAACTGGTGAGGGTTTTCCCGCTGCCGGTGGTATGCCAAATATAGCCGCCCGCCTCAATGGTGCCCAGCTTCTTATAGTTGGTAGCGATCTGCACCCGGTTAATAATCCGTTCCGCCGCCACAATCTGGTAAGGACGCAGCACCATCAAAATTTTCTCGGTAGTAAACACACAATATTTAGTGATCACATTGAGCAAAGTGCGTCCCGAAAGAAAAGTCTTCGCAAAATCCATAAGATCCGTAATGTGACGATTACGCGCATCAGTCCACCAAGAAGTGAACTCAAAACTCGCTGCACTCCCCCGTTTGCCTGACCCCGCCTGCTCTTTCAGATGCTGCAATCGGGTAGTATTCGCATAATATTTCGTGTAGGTGCCATTCGAGATGATAAACAGTTGCACATACTCGAATAATCCATTGCCCGCCCAAAAGCTGTCCCGCTGATAGCGGTTAATCTGATTAAAAGCTTCCCGCAGCTGTACTCCCCGGCGTTTGAGCTCAATATGCACCAGCGGAAACCCGTTTACCAGGATAGTTACGTCATAACGGTTATGGTGGGTACCCTCGGTTTCATATTGGTTCATCACCTGCAGGCGATTACGGTGAATATTAACCTTATCCAGCAGGTGAATATTCTTTTGGGTACCATCATCTCGCTCTAAAACCAGCGCAGCGGGGCTAGCCTGGATAATCGCAGTTTTTTCTTTAATCCCCCGGGAAGGATTCGCCAACTCGGTTTTAAAGAAACGCTCCCACTCGCGGTCACTAAAAGAAATATCGTTTAAGGCTTCCAGGCTGCGGCGCAAATTATTTTCGAGGGCGGCGGCGTGTTTTATCGGTAAATACTCGTATTCTTGCCGCTGGAGTTGTTCGATTAACGCTTTCTCGAGGGCGGCTTCGCTTTGATAGGCCTTTTCTTTACGTTCTTCCGGCTCATAGGTGGCGACTACCGTAGCATCTTCACTGGTGGCAATCGGTAGATAGGTGTTCATGAAGCCTCCTGGAAACAACTGGAGTTGGTAACTGTTTCTATCTTAGTGGCGCTAGTGCTTTAAATATGGGTTACCTAGCCGAAGCTTGCCTTGCGAGCCTAAAAGTTCCCAGTAGTTCCGCGTGAGGTAAAAGTTGTTACTCCCTGCCCAAGCGCTATTATCGCCTACCGCTTGCGGGTCTGGCTCGGTAAAAGCACTCCGGGGACCCCATGACCTGCTACGCAGGTCAAGCCCCTCTCGTATCTTTTACCGGCCGCGACCCGAATCTTGCAGTTACTTTGCGGGGGTGAAAGTTAGCAGTTGGTCGCGGTAATACTCGTACTGTTTACGCCGAGCCGCAATCTCCGCAGGCAAACCGGAAGAAAGATCATTAACCAAAGCGTCGAACTTGTCCAGAATCGCCACAATACGTTCCTGCTCCTCCAAAGGCGGCACAGGAATCTTTGTTTTTAGAATAATGTCATTGTAAAGCCTTTTAATTGTCCCTCCTTCTGGAACAACCCAAGGATTCATTTGGTATACATAATACAAGTATTTATCAAGAACAATTGATTCATTATGCTCAAGCCAAACAATGTTTGAGTCTTGAAAATAAGCAGGTTTCCCATCATATATAACTGTATTTCCGATTGTTCCTGATGCTGAAATTAATATGTTCCCTTTTATGGGAAACGGATATTTTTTCTTTAACTTTTCATAGGTATTAAAATCAATGAAAGCATTCGGTTCTTTTCCGAATGTACCAATTTTATAGAATGGAATTTCTCCAACTTTTGCGGTTTGATTTTTTAAAATTCTCTTACACATCTTCACTGCCCCAATTTCACCAAGAGGTGTGAGCTTGACATGTTCTTTCCCTAAACGGTTGGTGAGATTCTCCAAGCTGAGAAGCGAGTCGCGGTAGTATTCGTACTGCTTGCGACGAGCTTCTAGCTCCGCTTCTAGCTCCGCTTCTAGCTTGGTGAAAGAATCTAGAATCCGTACGATTTCCTCTTGCACTTCCAACGGCGGCACCGGAATCATAAGAGAATCGGTATCTCCTACTGACAACTGCGGGATTTTAACGGAAGTCGCACGAGCGTGATTTTGCAAACTCTCAGTTAGAGTTTTGAGAAAATAATAAAGAAATTTTGTGGAAATTAGAGGACTATCGCATGTATATGACCAGAGTTCAGATTTATGCGCGCACGGAATATTACAATATTGAAAATCTATATACCCTCTGGACTTAACGATTATGCATTGTTTTTTCACTATCCTATTTTCAGGAACCAGTTTTGGATTGAAATAAGCCTTAGTGTTACCAGCACCAAATACGAGAATTCCATCTTTGTTGGATTTTTGTTCATTAATAAGCCTCGCTGTTACAGAAAAACCTTTTTGCCTCCTTGCGATTGAATACAGAGGCCTCCACTCAACGGCGCTGTTATTTATATAAAACTCAAGTAAATCGTCTATTCGGCTCATGCGTTTGCCTTGCTGGGTTCGCCCTCTAGGTCGGCGACGATGGCATCGATGGCTTCCCGTAACTTGGCTTGGCGCTCTACGATGCCGGCAATGTCTTTATTGAGCTGGTGAATATCAATCTTTTCCCGAGTGTCCTTGGGTTCTACGTAACTGGATACCGAAAGGTTGTAGTCGGCCTCGGCAATATCTTCTATCGAAACCAGCTGCGCGAAATGATCTTGATTCTCTCGTTTCTCGTACGCCTCAAGAATCTGGTTACGGAAAGGCTCAGTAATCTGGTTCTTAGTGCCCGAGCGTTCAAACAGCTCCGAAGCGTCAATAAACAGTACGTTCGAATCTTTTTTCGACTTCTTTAACACCAGCACACAGGTACCGATAGACGTACCGAAGAACAAATCCACCGGCAACTGAATAACCGCATCCACATAGTTGCCATCCACCAGGTATTTGCGAATCTTCTTTTCCGCTCCCCCGCGATAAAGCACCCCGGGGAACTGGACAATCGCGGCCGTGCCGTCAACGGCCAGCCAAGACAAAATATGCATCGTGAACGCCAGATCCGCCTTGCCTTTAGGAGCCAATACCCCGGCAGGCGAAAAACGTTCATCATTCATCAAGGTCGGCGAATCCGACCCTATCCATTTCGTGGAATAGGGCGGGTTAGAAACAATCGCCTCGAAAGGTTCATCATCCCAATGCGCCGGTTCCGTGAGCGTATCTCCCAGGGCGATATCGAACTTAGAAAAGTTCACCCCATGCAAAAACATATTTATCCGGCACAGGTTATAGGTGGTGAGGTTGATTTCTTGTCCGAAGAAACCTTCCTCCACGTTTTCGCGCCCTAATACTTTCGCAAACTTCAACAGTAGAGAACCAGAACCGCAGGCGGGGTCATAAACCCTGCCCACCCGAGTTTTGCCGAGCACCGTTAGCCGGGCTATCAGTTCCGAAACATCTTGGGGAGTGAAGAATTCGCCTCCAGATTTTCCGGCCGACGAGGCATACATGGTCATCAAATATTCGTAGGCATCACCGAAAGTATCAATATCGGCATCCTGATAGTTACCCAGTTCCAGGTCAGCGATAGCATCAAGCAGTTTCACCAGCTTGGCGTTTCGCTCCGCAATCGAGTTCCCCAAACGGGGACTATTGGTATTGACGTCATCGAATAGCCCTTTAAGGTCATCTTCTGAGGATGAACCAATAGCCGAAGCCTCAATATCGGCAAACACCGCCGCTAAAGTCTCGTTTAAGTTTTGGTCACGAGGCGCGACTCGGCGCACGTTTTGGAACAATTCTGAGGGAGGAATGAAAAAGCCGAGGGTGTTGACCATATATTCCCGGGCGGTTTCTGCCTGCTCATCATCGATTTGGGCGTAGTTGAAATCTGCCTCCCCGCCCTCTGCCTGTATCTTATTTACCCAGTTGGTGATGTGTTCGGAAATAAAACGGTAAAACAACATTCCCAACACGTAGGCTTTAAAATCCCAACCATCTACGCTGCCACGCAAATCATTGGCTACCCGCCAAATCGTCCGATGTAGATTAGCGCGCTGATCCGATGCCGCCACTAGAACCCCCTAGGTAATAAACTCGCTAATAGTCTAGCGAGGCTGGCGCACGTCAAGTCCTCCGCCGCGCGCTCAAGCAAATAAGAAACAGTGAAATAGTTATGCCGACCCTATTTATAAGGATCGGCATAACATCTAATATTTTATTTTTGGTAGTTGAGGACTAGTTCTGCAGGACCTTTTGGAGCGTGTCCACAGTGACTAACCCATCAGATAAAATCCCAGGATCTCCCTTAACGAGTTTCGCTTTTTCTTCTTTACTGCCTAAACAAGAAACAACTGCGGAAGCCCCTTCGAAATCCTCATCATGAGAATAATGCGAAGGAGTGACAAGAACCTTGCAACCAGCTCTTACCCCCGCTAGGCATCCAATCCGGGTATCTTCAACTACCATCACGTCCTCAGGGTTTAGCTGTAACTCTTTGAGGGCGTACAGATATAGATCCGGGGCAGGTTTAGAGTTCGAAACGTGCTCTCCCCCAAACACCCTAATTTTCGCAGCCATCTCGGCACCCACCACGTGCCGTAGTACCTTTTCAACCGACAAGACGGCGGAAGAAGAAACTACGGCCACAGTCACTTCTCTAGCTAGAGCCTGTTCGATTAGTCGCTTTACTCCCGAACGAGCAGGCAACTTACCGGAATCTACAATTTCTACGAAAGAAGCCGACTTGTCTTTGTGCAGAGAATTTATATAGTCGTTACGCTCTTCTTCTGACTTCGGAACTCCGGGAAAGTCCCAACCCCGAGCTTCAAGATAGCTGCGAATACGGTTCTTTCCTCCCCCGATTCTTACATATTCTGCATATTCTTCAGCACCCCAATGGAATGGGAGATTAAACTTTTCAAAAGTTCTATTAAAGGCAACTCTATGCCCATCTCGTTCAGTTTCAGCCAGCACGCCGTCGCAGTCAAACAAGATGCCTTTGAGCTTACTCATCTACACTTTTCCTTCCGATTTAAAGATCTTCATATACCGTTTTGCCATATCTTTGACAGCCTCATATTGAGTGCTGATTAGATCCAACGGCTCCTTGGACTTCCAGGTATCAATTCCCAGCGAATGACCACGCTCACTCGAATTTTGAGACACAAACTTTTGCGCAGCATCAATATAGGCAATCTTAAGATCAGTAGAAATATTGATCTTTGAGACCCCCGCTTTTATAAAGTCTGCAAAATCAGAATCACTTAAACCAGTACCACCATGAAGCACAACCGGGATATCACTGCGAGCCGTAAATTCACCGGCACGTTCTGGCTGCAGCACTGGATTACTTTTGTACATCCCATGAGCTGTACCTAATTGAGGAGCGAGCAGATCGGCTCCCGTGCGTTTTGCAATATCCAGTAGTTCGTCGACGGTACAAGATCGCAGCACCTCGTCGGTACCTACGCCATCCTCGACGCCCAGAATGTTTTCCACTTCGATCTCAACTGTAGCTCCCCGATCATGCGCGTAAGAGCAGATTTCACTTAAAACCGGCTCAACTTGCTCATCAGGAAAAGCGGAAACATCCATCAAAACTGAAGACCAACCGGCATCAATAACTTTTTTACAAAGTTCGACATCCGGACAATGATCTAAATGCAAAACCACGGGAACCGATACTCCAGCCGAAGCGTGTTCGGCGGCGCTCGTTATTTCTTGTAATCCCCACTGTCGAACTGTCTTCACCGACAGCTGTAAAACAACTGCCGATTTGCCCTCTTGCGCTGCGTCAACCACAGCCCGTAGCGAATTTTCATCCACTACATTTATAGCTGGAACCGCGCAATTATGCTCGCGAGCTGATTTACACACTTCGAGCAATGAAGAAAACTTCACGTCAATCCTCCTTATTTATGATTCTTAGCAAGGGTCTCGCTAAAAGAGATTCCCGTCTAAAGAGTCATAACACTTCACAAATTTTTCGAATGCATCATCATAGGCAGCTGCTACCTCAGGATTCGGCTCGTACCTGGCAGAAACCTTAACAGCGCGCTTCGCTGCCTCTTCACAATCCTTATATGCTCCAACGCCAACTCCAGCATACATTGCAGCTCCCAGGCACCCGGCCTGATTGGAGCTTAAGATTTCAATAGGATGCCCCAATGAGTCGGCGAGCATCTGGCTCCAGAACTTCGAGTTCGCAGCACCACCGACAAGGCGAATAGTGCCGACTTCCACTCCTGCAGCTTCCTGCGCATTCAGGATGTCGCGCATCTCAAAGCAAATTCCTTCCAACACCGCACGAGCAATATCGTTCTTGTTTGTCGAAAGTGACATACCGAAGAAGTTAGCGCGAGCATCAGCTTTTTGACGCGCCCCTGATGCTCCCGCCAGGAACGGCAAGAATGTAACCCCGGACGCACCGATCTTCGAGCTAGAGGCTTCTCGCGTCAACAGGTCATAGGGGTCGATGCCCACCACCTCTCCAGAAGCTACCTCCAACTGACAGAAAGTATCGCGATACCAACGGAATGCCGAGGCCGAGGTATTCGAGAAAGCCTCGATTGTCCAGTTAGGCATACCGTGATTAGGTTTAACAATGAGTTTACGTTTCGGATCCCGCATGGGCTTGTCCATCACGACGTAACAAGACCCGAAGGTTCCCATCACCATCGCCGTGTCACCACCCTTGATAGCGCCCGCACCGAAGGTACAACAGTTTTGATCATGACCGCCAACGCACAAAGGCACCCCGTCCGGCAAGCCCGCTCTCAGAGCGATATCGCCAGTAACGGCGCCTACTATCTGTCCAGGAACCTTTGACAGTTTCGCACGTTTCTCTAACGGAATACCTACCAAATCATGGATAGGCTTGGACCATTCTGCTGAATTAACGTCCAGCATGCCCTCGCGAGATGCCGAAGACAAATCTGTCCAGTATTCCTCCGCACCCCATATCTTCAGCAAATATTCTTGTTCTGACAGTAGCCAACGTGCCCGATTAAAGTTTTCTGGCTCGTGATCACGTAACCAAGCCCACTTCGGCGCCGCGGAGTTGGTGTTTAAAGGATCTCCCGTTTCCTGATAGTAACGGTCGCTGCCATAGGCTTCCCGCAATTCTTTAATATACGGCGCGCCACGCAAATCCTGCCAAGAGACAAAATCCCTCATCAGGAAACCCTCTTCATCCAGCATGGTTAACAGTGGCGCCTGTGAGGAGAACGCTACAGCTGCGATTTTCTTTCGGTTTACTCCCGACTTTTTAATCGCGACTCGGCAGGAGTCAACTAAGGGGGGAATAATGTCGTCGTAGGCTTGTTCCACCCATCCTTCTTTAGGAAATCTGGAGGGATACTCTCGATAATCCGAGCCCAGAGCATTACCATCAAGATCGAATACCACGGTCTTGCATCCCGTAGTACCAGCATCGATACCAACGAGGTAAGTTTCTTTCACGTCTAGTACCCCCTCTTAAGATATTCCTCGTATTCTTTAACGAGGCGAGCGGCACTGCGAGTACCGATCAGCGATACCCCCAACTTTTCGATCATCCATAAGGTAGCGGGCAAGGTAAATGTGCGGGGCACTCCCGAAACTTTTAGTTTCGTCTTGTTCCCCGTCAAGTTATCCTTCATAATCCTGACTTGATGCTCGTTGGGAAATGCTTCTGAACCGGTAGCGGTCTTCACATAATCGACTCCGATCTCACAGCACATCTTCGTAAGGTGAGCAATCTGCTCGTCTGTTAGGAATCCCACCTCGAAGATCAGCTTGGTAATCGCCTTGCCTTTACAACGACTTACCAGTCCCTCGAGCTCTCTTTCGACCAATGCGTAATCGCCATCGCGAACAGCTCCAACATTTACCACCATGTCGACTGCCGTTGCTCCGAGGTCCAAGCCTTCTTCGATCTCCGCGAACTTCATAGCTGTAGAGGTACAACCATATGGGAAGGAAATAGCGGTGCCTACTCGCACGTCACTGCCCTTCAAGACCTCTGCAACTACTGGAGTCCAGAAAGAGTTGGTATAGCATGCCGCAACATTGGCGTCTCTAGCCGTCTGCGCATGCTTCCTAATATCTTCTTCTGTTGAGCTTTGCAGATGCAAAGCCATATCGAAATGTTTCGCATATTGGGGAACTGTTAGTTCCATGATCTTCCCCCTTGAAGTCCAAACACACCAGGTGAGGTGCTATACCAGACTATACCTGTACGTACTAGTCACGTCAAGGGTTTAATTAAAATTGACAGGAAGAACTATTTCGCTTTGATGTCTCCTGAAAAGTTAAAACGAACTTTCATATGATCACCACGAAGCAGGAGTTTTGTGTATTCGAATGCGCGCCCCCGTGCGTCATACAACGTATCTTCCAGAAGGAGTAACGGCATCCCTTCCTCGCACTGCAGATTATTGGCTTCGTCTTCAGATGCTGCTACCGCTTCTAAGGTTTCATGAGTTTCCGCGGCTTTAAGTTCAAACGCATCCGACAACACCGTACAAAGCTGCTCGTTAATCACGTCATGCTCAAGTAATGAGGGGGCATATTTAACCGGGATCCATGATCTATGTAAGCTAACAGGACGGTCTTCAATCTTCCGCAACCTTACGATTTCAAAGACGCCTTTATCAGCAGTTACCCCTAAGGCATCTTGAGCAAACCTGGGCGGTGAGACCGCCTCAAACTTTAAGAGCTTCGTCTGGGTCTTGTAGCCCATTGTTTCTAGTTGTTCCCGAATACCCCTATACATGGGCGATTTCGCAGTAATCTTCGGGGTAGCCACAAAAGTGCCTTTACCCGGAACCCGTTGCAGTAACCCCTCATCTACCAACGAAGACACTACTCCCCGCACGGTCATTCGTGAGACATTAAAACTTTCCTGCAGTTCAGCTTCCGAGGGAATCCTCTCCCCCTGTTTCCAGACACCTCTAGCTAAACCATCTCGAATAATGCCGCCAATTTGAACATACAATGGCTTGACTGAATCTCTATCCAACACGTATTGCATAAGCCGCACCCTTATAAAGTTAGCCAGTAAACCCACTCGCAGCAGCCACAAAGCCCTACGCTTAAACAATCATAATACTAGGGCGCGGCTCGGAAAAAAATATTCCGAGCCGCGCAGGACAAATAACATCAGTTTTGGGCGGGTTTATCTTCCCCGAGCAAAATATTAGGCTTGACCAGCAGCAGCCTTCATAAATCGACGCTGATAGCTAACAACTTGGTTAGTTGAGGTAAACCGTGCCAAATACTGCGGTTCGGCGGTAACCACGACTCGATCAGCCATATCTTTAAACTCATCTTCCATGAGTAGGCGATCAATATCAGGGTAATTCATCGTCCCCTCCATCGAGCAGATAATCAGCCTAGTGTCTTCGAGATTTGAGTTACGAAGCGCCCTCAGGTTATGACGCACCCCATCTAACCCATCAAAACTATCGGTATTAACATCCACTCCTCGGTAGGTTAAGAACGTTTGGGCCAGCTGGATTACCGAGAGATCATCCAGTTTTTCATCAGCACCAATATAGTCGTTAGCCGCCAGATATTCCCTCAGCTGTGCTAGGAAGTAAGCGTCGTGGCTCAACTCGTACGCTTTAAGCAAACCAATAATACGTTCAGTCTGCATTTTACGATGACGAATAAACGAGTTAATGAAGTAGGGTCGCGCCTGCAGAGCCATCTGAGTCTGGAATGGCTCAAACATCAGAGTAAAATTCACCCGATAGCCTTCCTCATGTAGCCGCAATGCCAGATCATGCCCACGCAACGCATCTGCGGTTGTCCCCTTATCAAACCCCTTGCCTAACCTTCCTGTGCCTTCAAGGAGCTCGGTATAGTTTTCATGATTCACCGGACCGGTATGAGGAACCTTGACCACCAAACGCCAGGGCGAAAGGATTTCTTCGAAACGATGAACTTCCTCAAGAATCTTAGAGAAGTCCTGTTCAAAGGGGTTATTTAGTTCGACTGATATGTCAGCTCCAGGGCCGAGAATATCGCCGATAGAGGTCATCACCTCGTCGCGATCCTTGTACTTATTACCAACATTAGCTTCCGGATTATTCAGGAAGAGATCATAAATAATCCCAGGGTTACAGGTCAGATTGGCGAGCATCGGGGCGATAGGCGCAACCTCATATGGGTTCGCTGAATCAGCAGAATATAAAACCTTAGTAGGGCGCTCTTTACCGTCTTTGTCTTTAGAAATATCTCTTACGAGATCAACCTCTAGGACCCCATCTTTCTTTAGACGAATATCCCGCCTAAAGCCCGCCGGTGTATTACCAGGGGCTCCCTTGAAATAATCAACAACCTTTCGCAGTTCCTCCCCAACTTCAAGGCTTTTTGCTCGAGTTGAAAGCCATGCAAAGGTCTCCGGATCTAGTGGCGTATCCAAAATTCGCTGAACATAATCCACTTGATCGGGCTTTACCGCAAGATCGAGGTCTTTCACAGTTACCGACACATTTATTTTTGAAATGAAATTACTCATAGAAACTCCTTCGTCCTAAAAGAACTATACCAGACTATACCGGTACGGTCGAGCCTGTCTATACTTTCGCTGAAAGTTTGATACTTCCTACAAATTGACAGATAGTAAAAACTCTGCCCAAAGGAGCTACAAAGTAATCATTGCGGGGAAAGAAATGCTGAACAGAATTTGAGCATTTGGGCTACCTATGACTCGAACTTACCCTTAACTTGATTAAATAGGATTGCTAACCCACCAGATAAATGTTTACCACTACAACAACATCCGAAGCGAACCAGATCCCTATAAAAAGCCAGGAAGCTTCTCCATCAGAAAATCTCCGACACACTATCGTTTATTTTTTCTTGATGGGGTTTTTCTTTTCCCGATTCCCGATTATCACAAAACAAGCAAAGCCTAACGCCCAGATCGGGAGGGTGAACAGCATGTTTCTAAGATAGTTAGCAGTAAACATCAAAAAGAAATCCAAAATAGCCGAGGCTGCAACCAGGATAATCCCCGCCCAAACTAAAAAATCATCGATAGTGTTTTTACGCTTAGACATGGTCTTGATCTTACCGTATCTCACCTGCGTCCTCGGAAAGTACTCGCGCTACACCAGCTTCGATAAAGCTTCGATTGACTGATGGCTCCCGCTACCCCGCCGCCTTTCCAATTACGTCTGCGCCCCTACTTATTCTGGTAGGTAACCTCGAGGGTGGCGCGCGCCAGAGAATGAAACAGCACCTGGAAGTTAGCAGCCGCCGCCGAGGCGTCCTCCTCCAGTTCCTCTAGTTACAAAGTTTCCGTATCCAGGGCGTGGACGGCAAAAAACATAATTATGTGCGTATTACGCATATAATACGCACATAACCATTGAATTTTTATCCCAATTTTTCTAGTATTTATGCAGGAACAGGAGGGGCAACGATGGCTAAAGTTAGCACCAACATCAATTTGGACGCTGATCTCAAGCGCTCCGCACAGCTTTTGCTTAAAGACCTGGGCATGGATCTAACTACTGCGGTCACTATATTCTTGCGGCAAACCGTGCGGGACCAGGCAATCCCGTTCCAAATATCGCGCGATACTCCTAACGCCCAGACCCTGGCCGCCTTGCATGAATACGAGGAAATGAAGGCACACCCCGAAAAGTATCCGTGCTATAACAGCTTCGAAGAAGCAATGAAAGACGTTTTTGCATGAGGCTAAACATAGTTCTTTCCAACCGCTTCATACAATATGTTCCTAATCCTCTCAAAAACAGATAGAAGCAAACCCTAGTTCACTTCCTAGAACAATCAGCATCCCCCTAGCATGAAAAAGCAATACTCCCGCCACCAGAAGTGATTGTTGGAACACCATTAACGCTACCCAAGAGTGGCTCCCCAAAACCATAGAGGACGGGAGCGTAACCCGCTCCAAGCGTAAAATATGCTTCCATTATTTAAGGGATGCGTATTTTTGGTGAGCTCTCTGATGCGAGATAGCCAAAATCGACCGATAGTCTGTCAGGTAAAACCCTGTTTGCGGGCTAATATGAGGGCTCCTTTTCGTATTGTTTCAACTTTGCACGCCCTAGACGCACTCGCATTGGGGAGCAAAAGGGGTGCTCCCTCTGTAACGCAATCAAAGGTTTCAGGTTCCGCTTCATACTCAAACCATTTAACCGGCTCTTCACTGGTCATATTTTCGAGAGTTTGCACATTTATTATTCCTTAGACATATGGTTCGGGCTTTCTATCATGGATTACTCGGGGTCCATCGGCTATACCTACTGTAGGAGCGCGTAGTTTCGGACTGAACCTATCAGTATTTCAACTTCGGTTCCCTGTCCGTGCATTCGTATTGGATTACGGAGTGCACGGAGAATATCTTCTTTGGTTACATCGTGTTTGCAAGCATTTTTTGAATATATCCACGTTGCCAATTACGCTTATCAAGCGCTCGTTATATCAATATCTCGACGTGCCCTACGTACATTGACCGCGTAGATTTTTGTATGGGGAAACGGATCATTTTTATGGATACCTGTGTTGAGGTGCCAGAATAGTTGCGTCGGTTGTATCCAAATGTCACGAAATTTGAAAAGGGGCTATCAACAGATATAACAGTTTCGGGGATAAACCACCACTCTGGTTCGGAAACGGTAGGCTGCACACAGGATCTTACAGCATCGCATTGCAGGTAAACTTTCCCTTAAATGCAGCGATAGAAGTATAGAAGAATGTTGAAATTCGATACCCTACATATTAAATACATACGAGAGAAAGCTTAAGGACTAAAATGAGCGAAGTACTTGCATCGTCGCAAGATAACTGGGAACTAGAACTACAAAAATGGTTCTCCGAACGACCTAAATGGCTTCAGATTGCGGCAAATTGGCTATATACACGCTCGAGCCTATCGAGTGAAGATATTTCTAAGCTCACAACTTTTTGTAAACAGGAGGCAAATGGTAATTTTTTTAAAACACCAGCTTCTTTTTCTACTGCCGCTTTCTGTCAGGCTAAGACCAGTACGGTACGTTTGCATTCAATCAAGGATGTAGAAGGAGTAAATGCTCTCCATCCGAAAAAAGAACTTGAATTTGGTGATAGCAATATCGCAATCGTTTATGGTAATAACGGATCCGGCAAGTCTGGTTATGTCAGACTTCTGAAACATATATGCGGCGCTCGTGAGTCCGGCACCCTCTACAACAATGTTTATAAGTCAGGCATAGGAACACAGAAAGCTTGCATCTCTTATAAGCATGATCACTCATTGAAGACTTATACCTGGACCGGAGAAGGTATCTGCGAAGACCTCAGCAGTATCGACATATTCGACACGTCCTTTGGTAAGATTTTCGCTAACAGTGAAGACGAGGTGAGCTACGAGCCACCAGTGCTGTCCTTTTTCAGTTCCCTAATCAGCGTATGTGAACAAGTTGACTCAGCTCTTGAAGATGAGAGTAACAAGAACCAGTCGAAAAAACCTGATATATCGAACGACATGAAAGTAACCGACGAAGGCCATTGGTACGAAACCGTCAGCACCAAAACAACTACCCAAGACATCAACAGTTATTGTTCGTTTAACGGTGATGATGAGACTAAGATACAAAGGTTACAACAGCGCCTTTCTCAGCACTTTCCAGAGAAAAAAGCGAAGGAGCTCAGAACGCAGAAACAGCATATTGATGCCCTGGTTCAGGACGCTAAAAACTATAGGCAACAATTATCGGATGAAAATTGTCGAGGAATCATCGCTTCAAAGAAGAAATCGATTGACTTGCGGACAGCGGCAGATGCCGCTGCCAACAAGGTATTCTCCGATAGCGAGTTGGAAGGAATCGGCTCTGAAATATGGAGAGAACTATGGGAGGCCGCCCGGAAATACTCTGAATCAGTCGCCTATAAAGAAATCAAATACCCGAATGTTTCTGAGGATTCCCGCTGTGTTCTTTGTCAGCAGATTCTTACCCCAGAATCCAAGGACATGTTGATTTCCTTCGAGAATTTCGTGAAAGGACAAATGCAAAAAGCGGCAACGGACGCCGTCAAGCAGTACGAGACCGCCATTCAATCAATCGAGGAAATACCAACATCGGAAATGCTGAAGACTCGAATCGATGCAGCTGGTTTCTCACAGGAGGAAGTTTCCTGTCAGGTGACGGATTTCTTTTCCCAATTACAGAATAGAAAAAATCTACTTCCCGAAATAAAATCCGAAGAGGACATTCCAGCTTATTCACTTCCACAGGAATGGATTGCAAAAGCAGAAGATTACTCGAAACGCCTTGAAATTCAAGCAAAAGAATGCGAAGCAGATGCAGAGAGCGATAATCGCAAGAATCTTAAGAAGGAATTAGACAGTCTGCAGGCTAGAAAATGGTTGTCGAAGCATCGATCATTTATTGAAGAAGAAATCAAGTATTTACACCGGAAGAGCGAGCTTCATAAAGCCAAGAAATTAACTAGCACCAAGGCTCTGTCTAAGAAAAAGGGTGAATTAGCAGGAGTCTTAATTACGGATGCGTTTGCACAAAGATTTAATGATGAGCTCGCAGCATTGGGCGCATCCCGAATCAAGGTTGAGCTTGTGAAAACAAGAGTTTCTAAAGGTCGAGTACTTCACAAACTTAAACTCCGAAATGCTTCTCAGAGTCTTTCTGAGGTTCTAAGTGAAGGAGAAAATCGGATAGTTTCCATCGCAGCCTTCTTAGCGGATGTGATGGGAAATGAGAGTAAGGCACCTTTTATCTTTGATGATCCAATCTCCTCACTGGATCAAACCTATGAGGAAACCGTGGTGCACAGATTAATTGAATTGTCTCAAGACAGACAAATTATTATCTTTACACATCGGTTATCGCTATTGGGAACATTTAAGCATTTCGCTGAGAAAAAGTCCTTAAAGCTAGTTTTGAGATGTATTCGATCTGCTGATTGGGGAACCGGAGAGCCAGCAAATATTCCATTGTCACAAGGAGATATAAAAACTTCCTTGAACAAGCTTATTGATGAGCGGTATCAGGAAGCGAAGAGGGCGCGTGAAAACGGTGAACTTGACGAAGAAGAGAACTTGAAGAAATCAATATGTAGTGACTTTAGAATATTGATAGAGCGTTCGATTGAAAACGATCTGCTATGCGGAGTAGTGCAAAGATTCCAGCGTCCAATTCACACTTTGAAGGTCAAGGAATTGGCAAAGTTGAATGGAAAAGATATCAGCTTCCTCGATTCCCTCATGACAAAATACTCGGGATATGAGCATTCTCAGCCGCTGGAATCCCCAGTGAATCTGCCGCCACTAGAAAATCTCCAAAGGGACATGAAATCGTTGAAAACTTGGCGTGAAGAATATACTAAGCGCAAAACAACTGCGAAGATCAGCGAGTAGTTTCCCAGAATATTACGTAAACCTCGCATGGGGTAAGAGTTCTTAGGGCAGTTTTTCAGTATCAGTTAATAGGGTTGTCAATAATGTTTTATGACAATCCGCCAGAAGTAAGTCTGATTCGTTAACTACTGTAGGACATTCTACAGCGTGTAATAGCTGTTAAGAGCTCGTTGTCTCTCGGCAATTTATATCCTTAACCATCCCGTTTTTCGTTTACTCGAAGAAACTTTCCCCTACAGAATTATCAGGCAGGATTTACTTCATACTTTTAATACGCACCGCCGTGAAATCTAAATAACGTTACAAAATACCGCCACGCACTATTTATTTTGGTGGGTAACGTCTAAAGTGGCGCGCGCCAGGGAATGAAACAGCGCCTGGAAGTTAGCAGCCGCCGCCGAGGCGTCCTCCTCCAGTTCCTCTAGTTACAAAGTTTCCGTATCCAGGGCGTGGACGGCAAAAAACATAATTATGTGCGTATTACGCATATAATACGCACATAACCATTGAATTTTTATCCCAATTTTTCTAGTATTTATGCAGGAACAGGAGGGGCAACGATGGCTAAAGTTAGCACCAACATCAATTTGGACGCTGATCTCAAGCGCTCCGCACAGCTTTTGCTTAAAGACCTGGGCATGGATCTAACTACTGCGGTCACTATATTCTTGCGGCAAACCGTGCGGGACCAGGCAATCCCGTTCCAAATATCGCGCGATACTCCTAACGCCCAGACCCTGGCCGCCTTGCATGAATACGAGGAAATGAAGGCACACCCCGAAAAGTATCCGTGCTATAACAGCTTCGAAGAAGCGATGAAGGACGTCCTCTCATGAGGCTAAACATAGTTCTTTCCAACCGCTTCAAAAAAGACTTGAAACTTGCGAAAAAACGCGGTCTGGATTTAGAACTACTGAACTCCATTATCAAGCATCTCACACAGAGAAAGCCTCTTCCCCCTAAATAAAGAGATCACGATCTTGGAGGTAATTTCCGGGGCTTTCGCGAATGCCATATAAAACCGGATTGGCTCTTGGTCTATCGTATTGACGGAGAAGACCTCATATTGTTCTTAAACCGCACAGGATCTCACGCAGACCTCTTCGGGATGTAACTCCAACCGGTATCCCCTGTCACCGACACACTATCGTTTATTTTTCTTACCACGGGTCTTTTTGGTCTTTTCCCGATTCCCGATTACTACAAAACAAGCAAAGCCTAGAACCCAGATCGGAAGGGTGAACAGCATGTTTCTAAGATAGTTAGCAGTAAACAATAAAAAGAAGTCCAAGATAGCCGAGAGCGCGACCAGGATAATCCCCGCCCAAACCAAAAAATCATCGATAGTAGTTTTCATACGCTTAGACCCGGTTTTTAGATTACCGCGGGCATCGCTTATGACCAAGACATTACCGTTACCCGTAAGTGTTTATTCTCATACACCTATGTAGGCAACTTCAATTGCGGGCAAAAATTAGAGCCTTTAACATTGGGTAGCGATACATAAGTCCTATATCCTGAGCAGTAACAGGAACCTGTGAACATTACACGAAATCTTTAGGAAGGACTGATCGATGGAATCTTCCAGTAAGACAGGGGCGGGAAAGCGTTTCGTGCGTTCTCGTATTGCCGCCCTATCGGCTATGGCCTTAGCAGCAGGCACATTAGTCGCCGTACCTAGCTTCATATCAACCCAGCCCGCGGAGGCAGCACCGTTCACCGGCGGTGTTCGCGACAATGACGGCGTAGTCGAGAAAGACAAACAACTAGCCTCGGATTTGCCGGCAGGCGAGTGTGTTGTCGAAGGCGACGATCAACCGTCTGGCAGTCAGGCGGGTTTCACCTGGTCCACCCTCGAGCCAAGCGCGAGCAGCACTTCTAAAACCGCTTGGGGTTTGAGTCTTGCCTTTGATAACTCGAAGGACCGCACGTTCGCTGACTGGAGCTTTACCAATTCAGGCCAGATGAGCGCGTACCTCGATGCGGGTAGAGTTCCCTCTATGAATGTCAGCCAGACCTTTCTTGGTAACAATGTCACACACAAGGCCGATGAAAGCATCGAGATTACTAAAAGCGGTCGTCAGCTGAATCTTAATCTCAATGCGAACCTGACCGA
>OIFX01000088.1_pt1 | contig 96550 bp, 112 predicted proteins | sample 1582151 | NCBI WGS metagenome assembly OIFX01 (sample SAMN07501068, study PRJEB24779) | human gut metagenome
GCGTAGAAATGGTAATGCCAGGAGATAACGCAAAATTCATCATCGAATTGATCACTCCAATCGCAATCGAAGAAGGATTAAGATTTGCCATCAGAGAAGGCGGTAGAACAGTAGGAGCAGGCGTTGTTTCTAAAATTATCGCATAATAATATTTAACTAGATTAATTTGACAAGCTGAGCATCCGTTTTTAATGGATGCTCTTGTTTTATACTTGATTTATAAGGAGGATTTTATGAACGATTTAACAAAAATATTGTTTGACTATTTTAAGGATAACGATATCGACCCAAATAAAGTTGCAAATATAATTGAAGATGCAAAAATCAATGTGCTTGATGAAATGTTTGGAGAAGAAGGAGAATGGGTGCTTAAAAAACTTGGCAGCGTTGAAAGCTTTGACAAGGAAAAAATCTTCCATTCAATAGCCCAAACATCCGATTCTTCTGGAGCGAAAATGAATGCTTCTGATGTGAACATTATCGTTGAAGATGTGTTGAAGAAAATGAAATCTATAAAAAGAAATGTATATCCAACAACAGAAATCAGAGGATATGTCGAAGAAGCATTAAAAGAAGAAGGCTACGGAAAAGTGCTAGAAGCATACAAAAATATTTAACAAGAGGCAAAAATGAACACTAAATTATTGAAAAAAGTCTTGGCATCGACGCTTGCACTTTCTATGGTTCTACCAATTGGAGTTGTAAATGCCGATAAACAAAACACACAACAAAAAGAAAAATCTCAACAAACTACAAGAATATCCGGCAAGGATAGAATCGCAACATCTGTAGAAATATCCAAATCAGCATATACTACATCAGAAAATGTCGTACTTGCAAGTGGATTCAACTTTGCAGATGCTTTGTCAGCAGGACAACTTGCATCAGCACTAGATGCGCCACTTTTATTGTCATCACAAGATAAACTTGACTCACAAACAAAAAACGAAATCGAACGTTTGAAAGCGAAGAAAGTTTTTGTTGTAGGTGGAGACAATGCAATTAGTAAAACTGGAATTGACACAACATTAAAATCAGAAAAGATTGACGTAACAAGACTTGAAGGACAAGACAGATATTCTACATCCCAAAAAGTCATGGAAAAAACAAAAGAAATCATCAATCCAGAATATTTGTTGATAGCAAGTGGCAAAAACTTCCCAGACGCACTAGCAGCGACAGGATTTTTTGTAAACCACAAATCAGTAATGGTATTAAGTGACGGAGTAACTTATCCAAAATCAAACTTACAAGAAATCGCAATCGGTGGTAAAAACCAACTACCACTAAAAGGCTTCAAAGGAAGAAGAGTTTCCGGAAAAGACAGATACGAAACAGCACTAGAAATCGCAAAACTTTCATTTGACAAGAACAACAACGCAATCCTTGCAAGTGGACAAGTATTCGCAGATAGCTTGTCAGCAGTAAGTTTAACCAAAAAACACAACGCACCAATCATATTGACACAATCAGACAGCTTGACAGAAAGCGCCAAGAAATATTTGAATGGCAAGAATGTGTTCATAGTTGGTGGGGAAAAGACTGTTGCTAAAAATATTTTAACTAACATTACTTCTGAACAAAGGGCAAAGATAGCTGAAGAAATTAGACAACAAGAAAAAGATAACAAAAATCCAAGCAGAAAAAAAGCGAAAGAAAACCTGGATAAAGCTGAAAAGAAATTAAAAGACAGCAAAGAAGAATTAGAAAATCTTAAAGCCGAATTAAAGAAACATCAAGAAGATCCAGAAACTAAGAAAAAGCTTGAAGAAGACATCAAAAAGCTTGAAGATGAAGAAAAAGAATTTGAAGAAAAGAACAAGAGCGCTATTGAAGAAGCCAACAAGAAAATTGAAGAAATAAACAAAGTTCTTCCGAAAATTGACGCTACAATTAATGAAGGTGCGTTTGCATTTTTTAAATGGGCAGGAGAAAAATACCCAGAATACAAACAAGATACTGAAAATGGACTTGCGATTTTGAACGAATATTTACAAAAAGGCGACGTTAAAAAAACTCCTGAAGACGCAACATCCTATGAAAACATGATAATGACTGCAAATTGGTTAGAACAATTAAACAGTCTAAGATTAAAGGATGAACACTTCACAGGCTTGACAAAATTAGATACTAATTTTGAAATTTTGGCAAAGGCTATGGTAAGTTGCAACAGATCATTGGATTACACTAAAGGTCACAGACACACATTTAGAGTTTGGGAAAATTTACACTGGGGAGTTACAAATCCATTTAAGGGATGGTATGATGATGAAAAATTAGTTTATGAAGAATTGATGAATACAATAAATACTAAATATTCCACAGAACCTACAGAATCAGCAATGGAAAAAGCTAAAGCCGATTTTATGATAAAACACAACGGAAAAAAACCTGTAATCGGTCATTATACGAATATTTTGAGTAATAGCATTAGTGTTGTCGCAGTAACTAAAAATTCTTCACAAAATGGATATTTTAGAAATACATTCTGCATGAATGGAGATTTCGGAATTAGATATAATACGTTTATTAAGGAAGAAAAATATCGTGAAATTATAAATGAATATAAGAAAGTTACAGATAAAAAAGCATTATTAGAAGAAAAAGAAAAAGTAGAAAAAACTTTGAAAGATATTGAAGAAATTAAAGCTGATAGAAAGAATAAAATTGAAAACCTTAAAAAAGGCGACGATGATAAAACTCTTGAAATTAAAGAAAAGATTAAGACTAAGGAATCAGAGTTAGAATTGGCACAAAAACAATTTGAAAAAGCAAAGCAAACTTACGACAAACTAAAATAACACAAGGGGTGCAGAGGAATCTGCACTCTTTTTTATTGAACGAATTTATCTGAAAAATCTCAAATGAGGTATAATAATATTGAAGGCAAAATAATGGGAGAAATTCCGTTGTTTTATTAGAAATATCATAATAATGAATTTATGGAGGAGAAATATGTTAAAAAATCAATTGAAAAAGTTGACTGTAGCGGCGTTGGTTGCGGCGATGATTGTGCCAGCGGGTGTATCAAATGCTGATAATCAACAAATTACAAGAATATCCGGTAAGGATAGAATCACAACATCTGTAGAAATATCCAAATCAGCATATACTACATCAGAAAATGTCGTACTTGCAAGTGGATTCAACTTCGCAGACGCATTGTCAGCAGGTCAACTTGCATCAGCACTAGATGCACCACTTTTATTATCATCACAAGATAAACTTGACTCACAAACAAAAAACGAAATCGAACGTTTGAAAGCGAAGAAAGTTTTTGTTGTAGGTGGAGACAATGCAATCAGTAAAACTGGAATTGACACAACATTAAAATCAGAAAAGATTGATGTAACAAGACTTGAAGGACAAGACAGATATTCTACATCCCAAAAAGTCATGGAAAAAACAAAAGAAATCATCAACCCAGAATATTTGTTGATAGCAAGCGGCAAGAACTTCCCAGATGCATTGGCAGCGACAGGATTTTTTGTAAACCACAAATCAGTAATGGTTTTAAGTGATGGAGTAACTTATCCAGAATCAAACCTAAAAGAAATCGCAATCGGTGGGAAAAACCAACTACCACTAAAAGGCTTCACAGGAAAAAGAGTTTCTGGAAAAGACAGATACGAAACAGCACTAGAAATCGCAAAGCTTTCATTTGACAAGAACAACAACGCAATCCTTGCAAGTGGAGAAGTTTTCGCAGATAGCTTGTCAGCAGTAAGCTTGACGAAAAAACACAACGCACCAATAATTCTTACACAATCAAATAGCTTGACAGAAAGCGCCAAGAAATATTTGAATGGCAAGAATGTGTTCATAGTTGGTGGGGAAAAAACTGTTGTGAATGATATTTTGACTAGAAAAAAACCTGTTGTAAAGAAAGAAGATAAGAATTTGCACACAAAAACTGGAAGATATTCTTCAACACTAATACAGCAAAAGCTATCAAAATCAAAATCGAGAGATTATAACCAAGCTTACGATGTTAAAATCAAGGGTGATTACCTGATAGTGTCTGGACATATGAAATACTTTAAAAACAAAAACTCTTTTTCTGATGGTAAACCATTAGGTGAAAGTGCAACTCATACTTTTAAAATTACAAACAAAACAGAGTTTACAGGAAACAGTGGACAAGCTCGTACAAGTTATTACACACCAGAAGGTTTTATCAAATACTATAATAAAGTTGGTAATGTAGGATTGTCACTATCTATTACTGTTGAAAATGGAGTAGTTACAAAAGTTGGAATATATTCATAAAACTTTAAACACAGGGGTGCAGGTTTTCCTGCACTCTTTTTTGGTGCGATTTTTTGAAAAATCTCGGATAGGGTATAATAATGTTAAGTAAGGAGGAGATTATGAACAAAACGAAAAACAAAAGCTTGTGGACACTTATAATTGGCGTTGTGTGTCTTATGGTTAGTTTTATATTGAAGGATTTTGAGTTCGGTTTCTTGGGAAATTTGAGACCGATAGGTTTTGTGACGATATATATTTGCCCGATTTTGGGAGTAATCGGAATTGTGCTAGCTTTAATTGAAAAAAGTGTTGCGAGAGCTTTGCTTAACTTTTTGCTTCTTTTATCATTTCCACTGCTTATGATTGTGGGGAATATGCTTATTAAGTAATAAAAATCTAAAATAATTCGTTAGAAATTTTAATATATTATGGTATCATAATAATATATTAAATTATCGGAGGATAAAATGTTTATTAAAAACTTGAAAAAATTGACGATAGCTGCATTAGCTGTTGCGTGTATGATTCCAGCTAGTGTGTCTAGCGCAAATGGTGAAAATGTTACGAGGATTGCAGGAGAAGATAGGATTGCTACTTCCATTGAAATCTCAAAAGAGATGTTCAATGAATCGGACAATGTTGTACTTGCTAGTGGGTTTAATTTTGCTGATGCTTTATCAGCTGGTCAACTTGCTGCGGCGTTAAATGCGCCACTTATTTTGTCAAAAGATCAATTGGACAGTAGAACTAGCGATGAAATTGCTAAGTTAAAGCCAAAAAATATGTACATTGTTGGTGGCGAAAATGCGTTGAGCTCAAATATTGAAGAATCCGTAAAATCCGTTGTAAATGATATTAACGTTGAAAGACTTAAAGGAAACGATAGATATGAAACTTCAGTGAAGGTTATGGAAAAAACCAAAGAGTTTGTTGACGCAGAATACTTATTGATAGCAAGCGGAAAAAACTTCCCTGACGCTCTTAGTGCTACTAGTTTCATGGCAGATCACAAGGCGTTGATGGTTCTTAGTGATGGTAATTCTTATCCGAAATCCAATTTAAAGGAAATCGCAATTGGTGGAGTTAACCAACTTCCGTTGAACGGTTTTACTGGGGAAAGAATTGCAGGAAATGACAGATATCAAACAGCATTGGCTATAGCAAAACGTTCATTTGAAAGTAATGAAAATGCTATATTGGCAAATTCAAAAGTTTTTGCAGATAGTTTGTCTGCGGTAAGCGTTGCGAAAAATTACAAAGCGCCTATTATTTTGACTGACAATGAAAATTTGACACAATCAACTAAGAGTTATCTAGAAAATATGAATTCTGTAACTATTATTGGTGGGGAAAAGTCTGTATCGAGCAATATATTTTCTAATCCTACTGCTGAAGAAGTAAATGAGATGAAAAGACTTGAAAATGAAAGAAAAGTTAGGGAAGAACAAGCTAGAAAGCAAAGGGAATTAGAACTTAAAAAGCAAGAACAAGCCAAAAAAGAAGCTTCCAAGCCAACCAAACCTAACTACATCTACCAAGATGGATACGGCCCTGTTGGAGAAGGAAGAATTAAAGGAAATATGAATTCGATGATTTATCATCTTCCTGGACAAAGAGACTACAACAAGATTAAACCAATTCATATAAGATATTTTAAAACAGAAAAAGAAGCTCGTGCTGCCGGTTTCAGAAGAGCTTTGAGATAATATAGAATGCTTCGTTAATGACGAGGCATTTTTTGTTGCAATAATCAATCTTATTTGGGTATATATACCACAGGGAGTGATTAAATGAGAATTTTTTATGCAATTAAAAATATGGAAATTTGTATCAACAGTGTTGGTGCTGGTATAGAATATTTCAGAATAAATGGTGCGGATGCGATTGATGATTTGAAAATCTGTATTCCAAATTACGGTGTGGATAAGACTTTTCGCTATCCAACAGACGGGCTTTTCGTAAATGAAGAATACGATGTTGTGAGTAAATCCGAGGATATGTGCGTGTTGAGGTTGGTGCGTGAGGGAATCGAAAGTTTTGTTGTGTATCAATTTACACAAGATTTTGTGAATGTGAATGTAAATGTGGTTAACGATTCTGATTGTACGATTAAGATGAATCCAGCGGTTGTGATTGGCTGGAAAAATAATGTGGAAAGTACAAATATTGTGAGTGAAATTTCTGGATACAAATTAGAATCCACGAGTGATTTTGTTGACGGAAAATCTTCGTATTATTTTTCTAATTTGAACAAAAAATCTAATCACACAAAGTTTGGTTTGAAAAGCGGCGAGAAATGTTCTATTTCTGCTAAGATTATGATAGTTTCGTGATTTGTAGCAGGTGTGGATATAAATTTATACGATGTTTTATGATATAATAAGAAGATAACGGAGGTGGGATTATTAATACGATTGATTATAGATCTTTAATGAAAATTTCATTGAGAGCTCTGTTGATTTATGTCGTGAGTTTGTTTGTATTTCCATTTGGATTTATTGTGTTGCCTTCTTATTTTATTAAGTTAGGATTAGAAAAAGATAACAGGCTCGCTCTGATATCTTTCGGTATATTTTTCGTGTTGAGCATGGTTGTGTCAAGCCCTATGATTGCGATTCCTATTGGATTATTCACGATTTTGGTGTTTTATTCGATTTTGAATCTTTTAAGTTCGGGATTCGATGACACACAAGCTATCGCGATTAGTTTTGTTGGGATTTGTGCGTTCGTTGTGTTGACGAATTTGCTTTTGAAATTTAATGCGGACATGTCGATTGCAGATGTGATTAGCCACAAGTTGAATGATTTCATGAAGGTTTTGAGTTCTGTGAAGATGGATGATGAATTGATGATGTCTGTAAAAACTATGTTTGAACAATCAACTAAGCTTATTGTAAGAGCTGTGTATGCGATTATGGGAATTATCGCTTTTTACACAAGTGTGTTGAATGTTTATATTCCACAAAAATCAAAAGAGCACAATTTTCACGATTTCAGAATAGACAAGATATTCACAAGTGTAGTTGTGGGCTTGGTGTTGATTTCTGGAGTAACTTATTTTGTGAATAGGGATTTGGGAAATTATTTGTTGTATAATTTGTCGATATTCGGTATTTATACGTACTTATTGGGCGGAATTGCACTGATGTTTTCGTATTTGAAATCATTGTCGAAGCCTTTCAAGGTGTTGACTGTGCTAGTTTCAGTTGCAATTCAACCGTTTATTTATATTTTGGCAGTCTTGGGAGCTGTGAACAGCTTCAAGGATTTGAGAAAGAAGGAAAACAATGCAAGAGCTTAAATATTCACTGAAACATTTGATTGTACAAGCAGTTTTGTTGGTGATACTTTCTGCGATTTTGTTTTATTTTCAAAATATCATAGGAACGTTGGCTTTTATCGCTTCGGCTTTTATGATTATGAATCAATACACATACATCAACAAAAAGAACCAAAAGGTTGAGGACAAGATTATTAATCTTAACAACGAGTTTACAGATATTACGAAAAATGCTGTATTCAAGGTTCCTTTTCCACTTTTGATTCTCAATGATAAGAATAAAATCAGTTGGTTTAATACGTATTTTAAGGATTTGTGTGACGATGAGGTTGAGATTTTCAACAATGAAATCGAAAATATTCTCGATTTGAAAACTGTGAATGATGATGAGAATAATTTGGATTATTACGAAACGCAAGTTGACGGAAAATATTACAGATTTTATCCTGTTACTATAAAAGATAGCGAAGACAAGGATTTGACGTTGCTTTACGGCGTTGACAACACTGCTTTCATGGATGTTGTGACGCTTTTGGATGAAAAAAGACTGGGACTTGTCGATATTTTCATCGATAATTACGACGAGGCGCGTAACAGCATCAAGGAAGAAGAAAGAACGAGAGTGTTCTCGGAAGTGGACAAGATTTTGCAAGATTTTTCGAGAGGACACAATGCGTATATTAGAAAGTACGAATCAGACAAGTTCGTGATGGTCGTTGAGAAGCACGAGCTTGAAAATATTATGCAACAAAAATTCTCGGTGTTGGATATGATTAAGGATATTAAAAACACGAATAATGTTCCTGTTACTTTGAGTATTGGGGCTTCGATTGTTGGAGATAATCCTTACGAAATTCACGATAAATCAAGGTCATGCCTTGATGTTGCACTTGGCCGTGGTGGAGATCAGGCTGTGGTTGACACTGGAGAGCTTAAATATTTCGGCGGCAAGAACAAGGCTGTCGAAAAACGTAACAAGGTTAAGGCTAGGGTTGTGTCTCACGCATTGAAGAAGCTTATCGAACAAAGCTCGAATGTGTTTATTATGGGACATAAAAATCCAGACATGGATTCAATTGGGTCTTGTTTGGGAATGTTGGAAGCGTGCAAGATTAATAGCAAGGAATGTTACATTGTTTTGAATGAGGTTGGCCCTCAAATCGAAAATATTTACAATGCGGTTTTGGAAGAAAAACCAGATTACAAGAAATATTTTGTGAAGAATGCATTTGCAAAGGAAAATTGCAACAGCAATAGTTTGGTGATTATTTGCGACAATCACAGAAGAAATTCTGTTGAGTGCCAAGAAATTATGGATATTACGAAAAATATCGTGGTTATCGATCACCACAGAAGAAGTTCCGATTATATCAAGGATACTTCGTTGACTTATTTGGAACCTTACGCATCTAGCGCATCTGAAATGGTGACGGAAGTTTTGTTCTACATGACCGAAAAACTCGAGATACCAAAGATTGTAGCAGAGGCATTACTTGCAGGAATTACTGTGGATACGAAGAATTTCTTCTATCAAACAGGTGTTAGAACTTTTGAAGCGGCATCTATTTTGAAAAGACAAGGCGCAGACAGTGTCAGGGTTAAACAACTTTTCAAAGACGATGAGAGAACTATCAAGCTCAAATCAGATGTTATCGCTTCATCGAAAATGTATAGAAACAACATCGCCATCGGTAGATTGGAAGAAGAAGTTGACGAATCCATTTTGGTTGCGGCACAATCAGCAGATGATTTGCTCAACATTTTGGGAGTGGAAGCTTCTTTCGTGTTGGCGAAATTAAAAGATAAAATCCATGTTAGTGCGAGAAGTTTGGGTAAAATTTCCGTGCAATTGATTTTGGAAAAAGTCGGTGGCGGCGGTCATCTTACAAGTGCAGGTGCGCAACTTGATTGCAGCATGGATGAAGCAGAAGAAAAGATAAAACAAGCAATTGATGAATATATCAAGGAGGATACGGATGAAAGTTATATTGACTAGTGATGTAGATAAGCTTGGAAAAGCTGGCGAAATGGTTAATGCAAAGACTGGTTTTGCGAGAAATTTCCTACTACCAAATAAATTAGCAGTACAAGCAACAAAAGAAAATATCAAAATTTGGGAAGAAAAACAAGCAGAATTAAGAGCGATTGAAAGAGAAAACATAAAAAAAGCTAATGAATTAAAAGAAAAAATCGAAAACACTAAAGTTAAGATTATCGCAAAGACTGGAGAAGGCGACAGACTTTTCGGTTCAATCACTTCTATGGATATCGAAAAAGCATTGAAGGATCAACACGGTTTGGATATTGACAAGAAAAAAATTGAAATGAAAGACAACATCAAATCTTTGGGAACATTTAATGTTGTGGTAAAAGTATATCCAGATATTAACGCTAATTTGGAAGTAATTGTAGACAAGGAATAATTTTAAAATACACGAAAGAAAGGCGGTGAGGTAATGGAGAATCAACAAAATATTATGCCGTGCGATTTGGAAGCTGAAAGAAGCATAATCGGTGCGATGATAATTGACGAGAGAGCTGTGGATGATGCGGCAGAAATTGTGGAGCCGGTGGATTTTTATTCTACGAAATACCAAGAAATCTACAAGGCGATTTTGCAAGTAATTGACGAGAAAAAGCCTGTGGATTACATTACGTTGGAAGACCAATTAAAATCCAATAATATGTACGAAATTATCGGTGGAATTGATGAGCTTATAAGCATTTCAGAAGCTGTGGGAAGTGCTGTAAATGTAAAATACTACTCAGAAATTGTCAAAAGCAAGGCGATTATTAGAAACTTGATGCGCGTGTCACAAGATGTGATTGATATGTCCATTGCCAACAATTCCGTTGGAGAGGTTTTGGAATACGCTGAAAGTAATATTTTCAAAATCAGTCAGAATAGAAATCACCAAGATTTGGTTAAAATCCAAGAAATGTTGGAGCCAACTCTTGCAAAGATTGGCGAAATGAGTATGAGCCAAGGACAATTAACTGGTGTTACGACTGGTTTGATTGATTTGGATAGACAACTTTCGGGGCTACAAAACTCGGATTTGATTTTACTTGCAGCGCGTCCTGCGATGGGAAAAACATCGCTTGCGCTTAATATTGCGTACAAGGCGAGTGTCAAACATCACGTTGCAATTTTTTCTCTTGAAATGAGCAAGATGCAATTGACTCAAAGATTATTGTCTGCTCTTAGTAACATTAATTTGTCAGAACTTGTGTCTGGTAGAGTTACTGAGTGGACAAATCTTGGACAAGCGGCACAGCTATTAGCAGAAAGCAATATGTTTGTCGATGATACTTCGTCGATTTCATTGAACGAGCTACGTTCGAAATGTAGAAAATTAAAAGCACGTGGCGAATTGGATTTGGTTATTATAGATTATTTGCAACTTATGACGACAAATTCTAGAAATGAGAACAGACAACAAGAAATCTCCACGATTTCAAGAGGACTCAAAGGCTTGGCGAAAGAATTAAATTGTCCTATTCTTGCATTGAGCCAATTGTCACGTGCGCCTGATCAAAGACCGAACCACAGACCAGTCATGAGTGACCTTCGTGAATCTGGGGCAATCGAACAAGATGCGGATGTTGTGTTGATGTTGTATCGTGATGATTATTACGATCCAGAAACTGACAAGCCAAACATCGCGGAAATTATCGTTGCAAAACACAGAAACGGTCCAACGGGAACTGTGGATACTTTATTCGACAAGGAACACACGAAGTTTATGGATTTGGACAAGCAAATGCCCGATGTAGGAGCGTTTGATAAATGATAACTACTGAGAGGTTAACGCTGGAAGGTTTGACATTGAACGATGCATTTGAAATCGAACAATGGGGAAAACACACAGACGAACGACTTATCGATTATAACTTGTCAGATTTGGACGATTTTGAAATAAAAATGTGGTATCGCCAAAAAAGAGAAATGAAAACGCAAAAATATTTTGCAATTAGGGATAAATCCCGAAAATTGGTGGGATATGTGGGGCTGAAACAATACGACAAGTTCACCAAAACGGCGTTTTTGGGTATTGTTTTGGATCCAAATGAAATGGACAAATCATACGGCGAAGAATCCATAAAGGCTTTGATTGACATTGCATTTAATGTTTACGGACTGGACAGGATTTTTTTGAATGTGAATAATTTCAACATAAGAGCGATAAAATGCTACGAAAAATGTGGATTCAGGAAGTTTTGTAGTTACGAGGAAGTGTTCGAAAATCAAAGGTTGGACACGCACGACGAGGATTTCGATGAGTTTTTCACGGTGAAAGACGGGACAATTTTTGCGAAGAACACTACTATGGCGATTGATAATAAGAGGTGATTTTATGAAATATAGTGTAGAAAAATTTAAAATAGATTTGGGCGAAACACCTATTGAAAATATATTTTTGAATCAATATCTTCAAGTGGCCACAGGAAATCAACTAAAAGTGTATTTGTACTGTTACAAGCTTGCCAAGGATACTTCTGCAAATGTGGATATTTCGGATGAAGAAATCGCGAAGGCGTTGGATTTGACTGAAAGCGAAGTCTCGGAGTGTTGGAATTATTGGTTGGATGAGGGAATTATCAAACGATACACTGATGCCGAAACGCAAACTAACCACACGGTTTTTTTGAGTTTGAGGCAATTGTATCTTGGAATTACAAATCCCGAACCAGACGAATCTCAGAAGACTTACATTCCACAAAACAGTCAGGAAATCAAAGAAATGTTCAGGGATATTGAAGACATCAGAGATATGGAATTATCCAAATCAGAAATGGAAAGAATCTTGGAACACATTTCCACTTATCACCAAACACCAGAGTTGGTGGTGACAGCTTTTCATTACTGCACAACTAATCCGAACACGAAAAACAACACGAATTACGTTTTGCAAGTTCTCAGAAATTGGAAGCTTGACGGTATCATGACGTTGGAACAATGGCAAGAAGAAAACAATAAAAAGCAACAAAGAAGAACAAAGAAGAGAACTTATTACAGACCGAAGACTAACGATATTGAAAACAAGGCTACAAATATTAATTCAAAAATAGTGGATGCTTTTATGAAAAAAACTAAAGATCAAAAGGATAAAGAATAATGAGCTACGCAAAAGAAGCCAACAGAATATTGGAAGATTACAGAAATCAATCCAAAAAAGAATTGGACATGAGATTTGATGAAGTTTTTCGAAAAGTTCCAGAATACGAGAATTTGCTCCAACACAGAAACGAGATTGGATACGAATATCTGAGAAAAAGCATCAAAGCTGACAAGGAAGAATTAAAAAATTTGGAAGATGAAATCAAATCCACTGAAGAAAAAATGCACAAATTGCTCATATTAAGTGGGTTTCCAAGTGATTATTTGAACTTGAAGCATCGCTGCGACAAGTGTGAGGATACTGGAGTTTACAACGGAAAAATGTGTTCTTGCAAGAAAACAATCATGGTGAACATTGCTCGTGAGAAAAGTTCACTTAACGAGCAAATGAAACAACAAAACTTCGATATGTTTAATATAAATGTATTTGATTCTAATAAAGATAGAACTCATGGTGTTTCCCAAAAAGTATACATGCAAAGAATGAAGGATTATCTGGAGAAATATTCAAAGGAATATCCTGAAGATAAACAGTCATTATTATTATATGGTAAAGTGGGAACTGGAAAAACATATTTGTTATCGTGCATGGCGAAAGAAATCATTGAAAATGGATTTTCTGTGATATATTTGTCCGCGATGCAATTGTTGAAGCAACTTTTTTCGATAAGATATCAAAATTTCAACGAAAAACCACAACCAGAAGTTGAAGATATTATCTACAACTGCGATGTGCTAATGATTGATGATTTGGGAACGGAAAATTCAACCGAAACCAACATCAGCTTACTATTTGATCTGTTGAATTACAGAATTCAAAACCAAAAAACTACGATAATTTCGACAAATATCGACCTTGAAGATTTGCCAAGGCAATATGATCAGAGAATTTCATCCAGAATCAAGGGCGAATTTAGTCCTTTGAAATTCTTCGGCAGGGATATAAGAGAAGAGAGGTTCAAAAACGGACTATGATTTATGTAACAGCTGAACAAATGAGACAAATCGACCATTACACGATTCATGAAATTGGAATTCCATCGATTGTTTTGATGGAAAATGCCAAGGCACAAATCTCCAAACATATTTTGGACAAGAATTTTGCCAAAGCGTACGTGTTCGCATCTGTAGGAAACAACGGTGGAGATGGATTGGCAGTTGCAAGAGATATCTACAACGCAAAAAAATATGTGAAAGTGTATGTCATTGGAAAGCTAGAAAAAGCGTCGACGGATTTTAAAATCAACTACGATATTTTGAAAAAATTAGACGTGGAGATTGAATTTGTAGACGAAAACACGAAATTCGACATAACAGAAAATGATTTGATTGTCGACAGTATTTTCGGAACGGGTCTCAAAAGAGATATCGAAGGAATTTACAAAGATGTAATCGACATGATCAACGACTCACAAGCTTTTGTTGTGAGCGTGGATATGCCATCGGGACTGGATTCTGATGAAAATAAAATCCACAACGTAGCAGTGAAGGCAGACCTTCTTGTGACATTGCAATTACCGAAAAAGTCGTTGCAAGAGTATGAGGGAGAATATGTCGTGGAACCAATAGGCATACCAGAAAAATCAATTAAACATGTATTAAATAACGCTTCGTAAGAGGCGTTTTTGTTTTATGGCAAACTCTTGCCGTCGAATATCTGTCTACAAAAACAAAGAAATTCAAAACTCGTGAACCTAAAATCTCAAGCGCAAGCTCCGCTTTGGCGCGAGTGAGATTTTTTAACGGTTCCCTTCGTTAGAATTTCTAATTGTTTTTTTCGAATGATATTCTCAGGCAAAGATGTTTGCCTAGAATGCCAACAATACCTCACGAGGCTTTGCACAGCACATGTTTAATTGATTATTTTCTACTCTGATGAGCGACTTACGAGTTTTTGCGTTTTATTATATCTCACAATACCACAAATCGGTTTCTACTTTTTTGCAATTACTTTTTTGAAACAATCTAATTTGCAATAAATTTAATTATTTGATAAAATTACTGTTGCCTAGTTAAAGCTGAAATTTATTTCAGGACTTGTTTGAGAGCTCCAAGTATAAAAAAACAAGGCGTTATTTTTGAGTTCTCCTATATTTTATTAGGAGGTTTTTTTATTGAGAAAAACGAATACGAAATTGTTGACTACTATAGCGATTTGCATTGCAATCAACTGCCTAGGTGCTTTTATCGCTGTTAGTACGAAGGTTCCTTTGTTATTGGATCACATAGGATCTCTATTGGTGTGTATGTTATTTGGATGGAAATACGGGATTGCGACGGCGTTCTTATCGTCTGTTATGAACCAAATTCTTTTCGATCCATTTGCGCTTCCATTTGCTCCTACGGGTATGCTTATGGTGTTTATGGTTGGAATTTTATACGAAAAGGGATATTTCAAGAAATTGCACACTATTCCTGCACTTTTATTGGCTGTACTTCCAGGTGCTATTTTGGGCGCTATTATTCAAGGATATATTTTTGGTGGGGTTACAAGCTCAGGAAGTGATGTTATTGTAAGATTCATGATCAACAAGGGTATCAATCCAGCTGCGGCATCTTTTATCAACCAATATTTCATGGAATTTGTCGACAGGCTCATTTCATTTACTGTTGTGATGACTGCTGTTAAGAGGATTAAGATTGAATCGATACGCTAAGATTGAAGAAAAATTAAAACGCGAGATTGTGCTTTTGAAAGGCAGACCATGTTTTTGGGGCAAATGCACTTTTTGCGATTACATTGAAGACAATACGATGGATATGGATGATGCTATTCGTGAGAACCGTGAGATTCTTCAAAATGTGACTGGTGAATTTGGTGTTTTGGAATGTATTAATTCGGGAAATGTGTTCGAACTTCCCGAGCAAACGAAAATAGACATCAAGAATTTAATTCACGATAAAAATATTCACACGTTGGTTTTTGAAGCGCATTATATTTTTAAACATAGACTACACGAAATCAGGGAATTTTTCGGATGCGAGATTTTGTTCAAGACGGGGATTGAATCGTTCGATTACGATTTTAGAGAAAATGTCCTCAACAAAAACGCGAAATTTAATGATGTAAAAGAGGTGTCCGATTATTTTGATTCTGCGTGTTTAATGGTTGGAATTAAGGGTCAAACTAAGGAGATGATTGAAAAAGACATCGAGATTGGCCTTTCGAATTTCAAATGGATTACTATTAATATTTTCATCAATAATTCCACGCCGATCAAAAGAGATGATGAGCTTGTGAAGTGGTTTTTGGAAAATCATTACGATTTGAAAAATCATCCGAAAGTCGAGATGTTAGTTGAAAACACTGATTTGGGAGTTGGTTAAACTTCCGTCAGTGTTTTTTGTTTGGTTTTCATATATAATAAGATTAGTGAAATAATGGGAGGAAATATGAAAAACAAATTATTTAAAATCTTACTTGTGATGCTCGGTGTTGTATTGGTAGCATCTTGTTCGAAGAAAATGCCCGAAATTAGCGAAGAAAACAAGGCTTATGTGGCAAATTATTTGAATGATGGATTTAAAAATATTGACACCTCAAAAGACGGTAGGTTGGAAAAATCTGATGTGGAAAAAATCGCAGCGAACTTCAACAAGCCCTACAATTATAATGGCAAAGATGTTGTAAATTCAATAGATACATTTTTCTACGGAGAAAGCTTCGCATCTCCACAAGAAATCATTTTGAAAAACTTCGTGGCGAATTTTCCAAGCGAAAAGTTAGATTTTACTAAGGATGAAAAAAAGATTTCAGAACTTAAGAAACAAAATCCAAATGCGTTCAAACAAACAAGAGCCGATGCCAAGATTTTGAAGGTGGACAAGAATTTGGTGGATGCTGTTTTATTGAAATACGCGAATATCTCATCAGACGATGTGAAAAATAAGGAAAATGTCGTGTATTTGAAGGATGACAATTGTTATTATGTGATGAAAAATGATGAAGAGTGGGCGTTCGAACCTGTGGTGTGCAAAATCAATTCTAAGGAAATTATCTTGGAAGATGATATCAAATCGGAACTTAAATTGGAACAAAAAAGTGGTAAGTTTTTTATAAAATCTTTTGAATTATCTCCTAATGCTTGTTGTGAATAAGGGATTATTATGCTATAATGTAATAAAAGGTACTGTACGAAACAAAGGGAGGCAATTATGATTACTTTAGCGTTTGTAACATTGATAGTTATTTTATCAATAGTTTTCGCAGCTATTTTGGGAGCTTTTGGATTGGTATTGGGGTTAGCCGGAGCAATTGTAGGAATTTTAGTGGCAATTGGGGCAGTAGCATTCTCGTTTTTGAAAGTTTTCATAAAAATAGCGCTAGTAGTTTTGGTAATTAGATTTATTTACAGAAGATTTTTCGCAAAAGAAGAAATATAAAGGAAGTGGAGTATGGATAACAAATATTTAAAATACATTTTGTATATATTCTTGGCTATTTTGGCTTTGAATATTATGACAGGAATTATGGGAATTACTATTAGTATTTTGAAATTCTTGATGAAAGTATTCTTGGTTTTAGTTGTAATAGGATATGTTGCAAAATTTTTCCAAAATGCAAACAAAGATATGTAGAAATAACACTGAGCAAATCTTATGAGATTGTGCTTGGTGTTTTTTGTTTGATGTTTTCAACAAATCTACAATTTGGATACAAGTATTGTAATTCACATTGTGATATAGGATAATTTAGATACAGAGGTGAATTATGAAAAAACACAAGCACAAAATATTTTTAATTCTTGGAGTCATTCTTTTAGTGCTTTGTTTTGTATTATTGAAATTGCGTGGCTATAGAATTTTACAATCCAGAACATTTAGAAAATTTTACGATAGAATTGATTTCAAAATAGATACTAAAGAGTTGAAGATTCCAGAAGATGCACTTTCTTTTTCGGTGTATGACATAGATAAAGAAGAATATTTGTTTTATGAAGGCGGCGGACAATTACCAACGGTTGCGAGCTTGTCGAAACTTTTTGCGATTGATTACGCACTAACGAAGGTAAAATTAGAAGATAGAATAGAGGTTAATCAAGAATTATTAGATCTAGTACCACAAGGCTCATCAATGGCGCACTTAAAGCCTGGCAAATATACAGCTGAGCAAATCATGCAGGCTATGCTTGTGCCATCTGGAAACGATGCGGCTTTTGCATTGGCATATAATATCGGCAAAAAAGACTTGGGAGATGGTTACAGCGCAAAAAAATATGTGAATTATTTTGTAAAAAATCTCAGCAAGTACCTCGCAGATGAAGGTTACAATAAAACTCATTTGTTCGATCCGAGTGGATTTTCTACACAGGCAGATACCAATTTAAAAGATATTAATAGAGTTGCACTTAAACTTATTGATTATGATTTTGTCAAAAAATGTATGGGCAAGAGTTATTTTACAATTCAAACTCCTCAAGGAGAAATGACTTGGAAAAATACTAATGAATTTTTGGATCCTAAGTCAGCGTTTTACAACAAAGATGTAAAGGGCATCAAAACGGGCACGATGGCATCATCCTACAACATTGTCGTATTGTACGAGAAAGACGGAAAGAAGTATCTAATAACTTGTCTTGCATCTCACACGAATGAAGACAGGTATAAGGCTGTGCAGGCGGCGATTAATACGATTATAAATAAAAAATAAAAGATAGAAACAGATTGGCGTTTAAAAAGCTGATCTGTTTTTAAAATGATGAATATACAAAAATCCAAAAACGTTGTAAACAGGCTGTACATTGACACAAATGGATAGTTTGTGGTAAAATATACATTAATATAGTTGAATATTGCAGTTGATGAAGAAATAGTAATTATTGGAGTAATTCAGAGAGCTTATGTGTGGTGAGAATAAGTATATGAAGATAATGAATCTAACTTCGATGCGTTATTGGTTGAGAGAGCTTATGCTAATTAGGGTGGCAGTCGCGGAAACGTAATTTTCGTCCCTTGGTATGAGTTTTTTTATTGTTTTATAAGGAGAAGGTTATGTTAGATATTAAAAGAATTAGAAATAATCCAGAAGAAATCGTTGAAGCGCTTAAAAAAAGAAGAGGAGAATATCCTATTCAAAAACTTTTGGCTACTGATGAAAAAAGACGTGAAGTTATTCAAAAAGTAGAATCAATGAAGGCAGAACAAAATAAGCTTTCCAAACAAGTTCCACAAATGAAGAAAAACGGAGAAGATACTACAGAACTTTTCAAAAATTTGAAGAAGTTGTCTGATGATATCAAAAATTTGGATGATGATTTGAAAGATATCGACGATGAAATCAGAGAATATTTGATGGAAATTCCAAACACTCCTAACAAGGATGTTCCAGTTGGTTTGGATGATACTGAAAATTTGGAAATGAGAAAATGGGGAGAACCTCGTAAATTTGATTTCGATATAAAAGCTCACTGGGATTTGGGTGTTGACTTGGATATTTTGGATTTCGAAAGAGCAACTAAGATTTCCAAATCAAGATTTTCTGTGTTCAAAGGAAAAGGCGCACGACTTGAAAGAGCGTTGATGAATTTCATGGTAGATCTTCACACTGATAAACAAGGTTACACTGAAATGAATACTCCAGTATTGATGAGTCCAAGTGCGATGAGAGGAACTGGTCAAATTCCAAAATTCAAAGAAGATATGTTTTATTGCGAAAAAGACGACATGTATCTTGCCCCTACTGCAGAAGTTCCTGTAACTAATTTATTAGGAGGAGAAATTTTGGAACAAGGAAGCTTGCCAATTTATTACACAGCATTTACTCAATGTTTCAGAAGAGAAGCTGGAAGTGCTGGACGTGACACGAGAGGTTTGATTAGAAATCACCAATTTGAAAAAGTTGAAATGGTAAAATTCGTTGAACCTTCTACAAGTTATGACGAATTAGAAAAACTTACAAATAACGCAGAAGAAATCTTGCAATTGTTGGAAATTCCATACAGAGTTGTTAGACTTTGTTCTGGAGATTTGGGATTCTCATCTGCAATGACTTACGACATCGAAGTGTGGATGCCAAGTTACAACAGATACGTTGAAATCTCAAGCTGTTCTAACTTTGAAGATTTCCAAGCAAGACGTGCAAATATTAGATATCGTGACGAAAATAATAAGCCACAATACGTTCACACATTAAACGGGTCTGGACTTGCTATTGGACGTTGTTTTGCAGCTGTAATCGAAAACTATCAACAAGCTGATGGATCTATAAAAATTCCTGAAGTGCTACAAAAATACACAGGATTTGATATAATAGACTAGTAAACTAAAATTAAGATAGGAAAAGAAATGAAGGCTTATATAATCGCTAGAGGTTATCCGACGGATAAATACAAAATGAACGGAATATTTGAACTTGATCAGGCAATTGCACTCGCCAAAAAAGGCGTAGAAGTTGTGTTGATTGCTCTTGATTTCAGATCACTTAGACGTTTTCGAAAATATAAAAGTGAATATTTTATAAAAGATAATGTCAAAGTGTATTCCTTTCATTTTCCAATTGGAAGATATATCTTCAAAAGCCTTTATGACTTTTCTTATTTGGTACTTCGACATTTCTACAAAAAAGTGGAGAAAATCGAAGGAAGACCAGATGTGCTTCACACTTATTTTACAGACCAAGGATACTACACATCCAAGCTTGCAAAAGAGTTGAACATTCCATTCGTACTAACTGAATGCAATTCTGTTGTAAATCAAGATACAATCAAGCCTTCTTACAGAAGAATTGCCCAAGAAACTTACGATAGGACAGACGGGCTAATAACTGTAAGTCCCAAATTCAAAGAGAAAATAAAAGAAGAATTTGGCAAGGATTCTACAGAAATTGCGATTATTCCGAACCTTACGATTTTCAAAAACAACGAGAATTTCAAACGAGGAGAAATCTTCAACATCGTATCAACTGGAAATGTAATCACGACAAAAGGTCCACAAGAATTAATCGAGGCGTTTAATATTGCTTTTTCAAACGATAAAAATGTGAAGCTTACGATTTATGGCGACGGATTTTTACGAAAACCTTTAATTAAAATGGTCGAAGAGTTGAATTTGACCGACCAAGTATTTCTTCCTGGACTAACAAAAAGAGAAAAAATCGTTGAGGGCTACAATAATGCGGATATGTTTTGTTTGTATTCGTATTCAGAAACTTTTGGGTTGGCGTATTTGGAAGCACTATCTGCAGGACTTCCTGTAGTTGCGAGCAAGTGCGGTGGGCCAGAACATTTAATAAATGAAGAAAATGGAATATTGGTTGATAGATTTAACGTTGAGAAGTTAGCCGAAGCGTTAAGATATATGCACGACAATATTGAAAAATACGACAGAAAGAAAATATCACACGATATCAAAGAAGTATATTCCGAAGAAAATATTACAGATGATGTAATAAAAGTGTACGAAGAAGTTATATCGAAAAGATGAGGTGAGAAATGAAGAGTATTAAAAAAATAATACCCTTAATGTTAGTACTTGCTATTGTATTTCAACCTGCATTATCAAAAGCGGACTCGAAGTTGGGATTTGAAGACAAAGTAAAAGCATATTACACAATTGAACAGGATTATTCCCAAGAATTGTTGAATTACAACGAGAACAAGCCTTTGGCTATAGCATCCTTAACTAAAATCATGACTTATGTTTTGGTTATGGAAGATATCAACGCAAACAAATACAAACTCGACGATAAAATCAAAATCCAAACACAATACGCTAAGCCTGAAGCAAGCACAATGCAACTTAAAAAAGGCGAAGAATTAACTGTAAATGATTTGATAAGAGGAATGATGATAGTCAGTGGCAATGATGCCGCAGATGAATTAGCAGTGAAATCAGAAGGATCTGTGGCAAAATTTGTCGAAAGAATGAACAAAAAAGCAGCCGAATTAGAATTGGAATCTGCGAAGTTTTATTCTGCATCAGGTTATCCTGAAAACGACAAGGAAAATTTGATGAGCGCAAAAGATTTGGCAAAATTAACCACATATACAATCAACAATTACCCACAAGTTTTGAATTACACAAAAACACAAAAACTTGTAATGCCAAGTAGAAAATACGAAGCTGCAACTACAGTTCCATTTTTAGGAAAAATAGAAGGCGTAGATGGATTTAAAACAGGAACAACTGAAAAAGCTGGATACTGTTTGATAACTACGATGAGTTTGAAGCCAAACAATCCCAAAAACAAAGTAGTATCTGTTTTGATGGGAGCTCCAACAAAATACGACAGAAATACTTACCAAAAAATAATGCTAGAATACGTCAGAAATTCATTCGAGCCAATGAATATATTAAACAGTGAAAAACCAATCGAAACGAAATCAGTAGACAGTGTCGTTGATAAAAAAGTTGAGATTTATCCTACAGAAGACGTATCTATTTTGTATAATAATAAAACTGGTCTGCAACAAAAAGTCGACATCAAAAAAGATTTGAAAGCTCCTTTGAAAAAAGGACAAGTCGTAGGGAAAGTTATAATTGACACTGGAAAAGGCGACAAGAGAGAAGTAAGCCTTGTTGTCAAGAAACCTTACGAAAAAGCAGACACATTAACTAGAATAAAAAGAAGCGCCAAATACACTTACGAATTATTAGAAGCACTTCTTGCATCATAAGCCGAATTAATTCGGTTTTTATGTGCTTCCATAATTAAGCTGGATATAATACCCCCCTCCTAAGGGGGCATCCCCGGTTCGAATCCGGGTGGGAGTACCATGCAAAAAGCCCTGAGTATTGTTACTCAGGGATTTTTTTGAATTTAAGATAAGTTTTCTTTTTGTTTTGTTGAAAATATGCTATAATATAGTTAACAAAGATAACTTGTGAAGGATTAACGCTGGGTCCCAGAAAGGGGTAGATATTTTATATCGAGCATTCCTATGTGCCTGGGGTTATCTTTTTTTGTTTTCTTCTCTAGAACTATTCAATTTCTTATTACCATCTTTAAGACTTTCAACAATATTTAATGGATCTTTACTTATTTCATCAACTATAAATTCGATAAATTGTTGAGAATATGTATAGCTATTGTTGTTTCCAATCTTATGCTTATAGCAATATTTATCATTTTCTTTTATATTATAAAAATTGATAAATTGAGTTAGAACATATGCAGTAAAACCTTTCTCATAAGATAATACAATATTTTTTCTTTTCAAACGTTCTTGAACAGCTGTAACCACACTATTAAAAGAGTATTTATGAGTATCAGCAGGATCTTTAAGTTCTTTCACTATTTCAATAGGTGTTTTAGAATCTTTTTCTATACGAACTGTGAAATCAGCATCATCTCTCTTCTTAGTTATATACAAAACTTGCTTTATTTTAACTGAAAATTTATCTGAATTATATTCATCCATAAGTACATCAACCTCATTTGCTTCTTTAATGAATTTTTCTGCTATCTCTGGAGGGTATTTCAATTTAATTTCCTCGTTAGATAAAGGTTGATAATGAGCAGAAATAGTTAAGAAATTTTGAGGTATATATTTAGTTATATCTACACTGTGAAATCTATTGATTTCATTAATATAATTTAATACACACGCTTGAAAAAGAGGAGCGTATTTTACTTCATAGTCTTGAGTTATAAAGTGAGTGCTTATATTTCTTAAATCAATAATCTTTTCAAGATTAAGCCTTATTCTTGTGTTTTTATCAGAATATATTTTTGCTATTGATTCAGATAAAGTAATAGTTCTTTCTGGGCTGTCTTTATAGTATATAGGTATTTCACGATTTATTAATTCGCTTTTTAGCATCAATTCCCATGCATTACAGATAAAAAAACTAAATCCTTCTATTCTATATTTTATTGTTGGCTTATTATAAATTTCAATTCCTAAGATAAAAGCTTCTATACTTTTTTCAATTAATTGACTGACTAATTTTTTGTTTGTTTCTTCGGTTTCTTTCATATTTGTATTCCTTTAAATTAATTATTCTTCGTTATCGTAAATTTTGTTTTTTTCTGGTAAATATTTCCAGTATTTTTTCGGCATATTATTCTGCATAAGTTTCAGGTTGTGTCGTTCTTTTATCCCGACTGAATTGTAGAATTCTATCCAGCAATCTTCGAACATTTTCTCTTCATCAGATTCTTGTTTGAAGATTTCTTGTACATCGTAAAACGCCAACTCTTTGTCCACATAAATCGCGCACTTGTTTCTTTTCTTATCGTAAATCACAAACTTTTCATTTCTCAATCTGTTTTTGAAATGATATGTTAGTAATTCCAAAATGTCGTTGTTTGGCTCAAATTCTGCGAATAAGAAATTGTCTTGGATTTCTTTAAATCTAAGAAGACCTTTGTATGCGTGAAGTTCTCTAGTGGAATATTTGCACAGACTATTGAATTGGACTGCAATTTTCTCAGAAGAGTTGATGAAGTTGTAGTTGTATTTGTACATATTCTTGATTGTCTTAGCGATAATGGTCGACTTGTCGGGGTTTTCTGAGACAAATGCGTAGTTGATGCTACGATAAAAATTGAATCCAAAATTGTCTATTATAGATTTTTTTACACGCGATGATTTGTCAACATCTGTTTCAATGTATATGTCGTCATTCAAAAAATCCAATTGCTCAGTTTTTACTACGATAATTGCATCTTCAATGTGTTTGTACTGTTCAAAAATCACCGTGAACAAGCCATCTAAGCTGTTGTCATAACTGTATCTCATATCTACTCCAAAAAACTAAGCTGCGTGATATTTTTTCCTTCTTGCATTCTCAAAATTTCTAGCAAATCGTCTTGCGTGTTGTATTTTTGTCCGCGATAAACTCCATTTACGAGGATGAAGTTCTTCGCTTTTTTTAGAGAGATTTTGAGAGAGGTCAAATCATCGAAGCTAAGGTTGGCAAATTTTCTCGCATTTATTATTCTCATCGCATAAGTTGGTCCAAATCCAGGGACACGCAGAAGTTCATCATAAGATGCGCGATTTATTTCTATTGGGAAATTCGCTACATTTTGCACTGCCCAGAATGCCTTGGGATCCAACGTCAAATCAAAAAACGGATTTTGTTCATTCAAGATTTCATTTGATTTGAATTTGTAAAATCTCATCAGCCAATCTGCTTGATACAACCTATGTTCACGTAGCATGGGAACTTTTTTGATTTTCTCTGTGTATTTCGATTTGATTACAGGGACAAATCCAGAATAGAAAACTCTTTTGAGTTTGTAATCTTCATATAAGCTACTAACTTTGTTGATAATTGTAAGATCAGATTCTCCAGCTGCACCCACAATCATTTGAGTGGATTGACCTGCTGGTAAAAACAAAGGAGTTTTTCTGATTGTTTTCCTGTCGATTTTGTATTGTGTTATGGATTCGTTGATGAAACTCATCGGTTTTTCGATGGATTCATAAGTTTTCTGAGGAGCAAGCATCTTCAAACTTGATTTTGTTGGAAGCTCGATGTTGATACTCATACGATCGATAAGTTTTCCTAGTCTTTCGATTAATTCTTCGCTTGCTCCGGGTATTGCCTTCATATGAATGTATCCGTTGAATTTTTTCTCGTTGCGAAGAATTTCTGCCACTCTAATAAGCTTTATCATCGTATAGTCTGGACTTTTCACAACTCCACTCGACAGAAATAATCCTTCGATGTAATTTCTTTTGTAAAAATTTATAGTCAAATCAGCCACTTCTTCTGGAGTAAATTCTGCTCTTTCGACGTTGTTTTCTTTTCTATTTATGCAATATTCGCAACTGTAAATGCATTTATTCGTAAGCAAAATTTTCAGTAAGGATATGCACCTTCCGTCTTCTGACCAACTGTGACATATTCCAGAATTGTGTGCCTTGCCAATTCCGTTCGCAGTGTTTTTTCTATTGGAACCACTGGAAGAACAACTGACATCATACTTGGCAGCGTCTGATAATATTGATAATTTACGTTTTAATTCCATAATATCACCTATTCGTATTTTATAATAAAACAAATATTCGCACAAGTTTGTTTTTTAGGAAAAATTGTTGTTTATTGGACAAAATTGTGATAGAATTGTAAGAAATGATAAAAATTTAAAATAATTATACAGAGGTAAAGATGAAAGATAAAAAACTAATAATTGTTAGTGGGTTTGCACTATTTTCAATGTTTTTTGGAGCAGGGAATTTGATATTTCCACCATATCTTGGAAACAAAGTTGGAGATCAATATTTGATAGCTATGATTGGATTCTTGTTGAGTTCGGTTGGACTTGTGTTTCTGGGATTATTGGCAGCTACAAAATGTGGAGGAACAATTGAAAAAATAGGAAATACTATAAATCCTCGATTCTCACTAATATTTTCAACAATAATTATGCTTGCGATTGGACCTGGACTTGCAATTCCAAGAACCGCAGCGACAACGGTAGAAGTAATACAAAAAGGATTCTTCAAAGGAGCAAATTCTATTTTGCTAACAGCAATATTTTTTGTTTGTGTGTATTTATTCGTAAGAAAACCTAACAAGATAATAGATAATTTGGGAAAAATTTTGACACCATTATTGATTGTGACTCTTCTTGCGATTATTTTAAAAGGAATAATATCTCCTGTCGCAACACCTGTGAATACATATCAAATTCAAGTCTTCCAATCAAGCTTTGAAGAAGGATATCAAACAATGGACGCATTGGCTTCAATTGTATTTGCAATCGTAGTTACCAAAGGATTCATGCAAAACGGAATCAAAGATGAAGACAAAATCAAAGATTACACGATAAAATCTGCAACTATTGCAGCCATTGGACTATGTTTTGTATATGGGGGATTATTATTCATCGGCGCGACAACTTCCAATCTAAATTTGGGCAACATGGAAAGAATAGAATTGCTATTGTACATTTGCAACCAACAATTGGGAGTGTTTGGAAAAATATTAATCTGCATTGCAATGACATTGGCATGCCTCACAACAGCAATCGGACTTACGACAACTGTAGGAGAATTTTTCGGCGATATGCTCAAAGATAAAACAAATGGAATCATGTCATACGATTTGATAATTATCATATCCACTGTGTTCAGCGCGTTTTTTGCAGTAGTCGGAGTGGAAAAAATCTTGAAAATATCCGCGCCAATACTTTCAGCAATCTATCCAGTAGCAATCGTGTTAATATTCTTGAACCTTTTCAACAAAGATACATTCGAAAAAAACACGAAACTCGGAGCAATCATAGGCGCATCAATTTTTGGATTTTTAATTCTACTCAACAGCTTCAAATTGGATTTTGGATTGTTGAAATTAATCGAATCAGTATTTCCAATGCAAATCAAAAGCTTCATTTGGATAATTCCAGCAGTAATTGGCGGATTAATAGGAAAAATCAAAAAATAGATCAAATTGTAACTATTATGTAATACGATATATCGTGCAATGTATGGTATAATATTGTTGAGGTGAGTAAATGATCAAAAAATTATTTGGCTTGAAAAACGAAATACCAACATTGTGGTATGCATTTTTTAACAAACAAACACCATTATTCTCGAAAATTATATTGGCACTCTCAGTGCTTTACGTAGTAAGCCCAGTTGATTTCGTGCCGGATTTCTTAGCAGGTTTAGGAATCTTGGATGATTTAATCCTTGCTCCGTCATTAATGATGGTCGCAAAGAAATTCATCTCCGAAGAAATCATAGATACAAGTGAAGAAAAAGCAGAACAGCTAAACTCCAAACTAAAAATATTCGCAATTGTAGCTGGAGTAGGGATATTATTATTGATAAGCTTTTTGATTTATAAAAATGTTGGGAAATAAATAATTCTAAGCACGCTTAATTTGATCTGAACCCCAAAATCCGGAATACGGATGGAGGGGTTTTTGTATGCCAAAATATACAAAAGAATTTAAAATAAAATTAGTACTAGAATACTTATCAGGTAAATCTGGAGGCTATAGAATTGTAGCAAAAAAACATGATATTCCTTGGACTACATTAAGAGTATGGATAGATCAATACAAATTTGGTGGCTTCGATAAATTATCTAAAAAGTTAAAAAACAATAAATACACTAGTGAATTTAAGCTATCTGTAATACAATATAGGCAAATCAATCAAACTTCGCTTAGAGAGACTGCTGAGTATTTTGATATCGCTAATGGAGCAATAATTTGTAATTGGGAGAAAAAATACAAAGAAAGTGGTTTATCTGGGCTAGAAGATAACAAAGGAAGGCCTAAAAAAAATATGACCAAATCAAATAAAAAGTCTAAACTAAACACTCCAATAAACGAAAGTGAAAGAGAAGAATTAATAAGACTTAGAGAAGAAAATAGACTTCTTAAAATGAAAATAATATACGAAAAAAAGCTACAAGCCTTGCTCCTGGAAGAGGAAGCAGAAGCAAGGAAAAGACAAAGATAATCCTCAAACTTCTAAAAGAATATCCAAAAAGTAAGATAAGCGAATGGTTAGAAATATCCAATTTACCAAAATCATCATACTATGAATGGAAAATAAAATTAGAAAATCAGATAGATAAAGACAAAGAAGTTAAAGATGAAATTAAAACCATAGTAGAGGCAACAAAAGGTAGATATGGCTATAGAAGAGTAACTATGGTATTAAAAAATAAAGGCTTTAATATCAACCATAAAAAAGTCCTAAGAATAATGAGAGAAGAATCCTTGTTATGTAATAAATTTAAAACTAGATCAAGAAAATACTCATCATACAAAGGAGAAGTAGGAAAAGTAGCAGATAATCTTGTAAAAAGACAATTTACAGCAAGTAAACCAAATGAGTTATGGTTAACGGATGTAACAGAATTTAGAATAAAAGGTGAAGAAAATAAGCTATACCTATCACCAATATTAGATCTATTCAACAGTGAAATAATCAGCTATACACTAAGTAATCACCCAACAATAGAATTAACTAATACAATGCTAGAAAAAGCAATAGAAGAAAATAAGGACACTAAAAATTTAATTATACACTCAGACCAAGGATTTCATTACCAACATAGTACTTGGACTAAAAAACTAGAAAAAATGAATATTAAACAAAGTATGTCAAGAAAAGGAAATTGTCTAGACAATTCTCCAATGGAGAACTTCTTTGGCATCTTGAAACAGGAAATGTTTTATGGAGAAGATTTTAAAAGTTATGATCATTTGAGAAATGAGATTGAAAAATATATTAAATGGTACAATGAAGATAGGATTAAAACAAAATTAAACGGAATGTCCCCTGTTATGTACAGATTACATTCCGCTTAAAAGATTATTAAATTATTCCGTGTTTACGGGTTCAGGTCAATTGCGTGCTTTTTTGTGGTATTATAGTTTTGAGGTGAGATATGGAAAAGTTTAATGTGAACAAAGACGATATGATAATTTTGTTGATCGATTTGCAAGAAAAATTGGTGCCTGTTCTTCACGACAATGAATACGTAATAAATCACACGAAGGCTGTGTTGGAGATGGCAAGAATTTACGATATTCCTGTGATTACAACACGTCAATATCCGAAAGGACTTGGAGATACTGTAGAATGTTTGAAGGAATACGAGACGAAGGTGTTCGACAAGGTTGATTTTACTGCAAAGCTTGATGATGTTATGAATGAAATCGAAAAAACTGGAAGAAAACAAATCGTGGTTGTAGGAGCGGAAACTCACATTTGTGTCTACCAAACGATACGTGATTTGATTGACGATTACAAGATGATTGTGCTTGAAGATTGTGTTACAAGTAGACGTGTTGAAAATAAAATGAATGCGATAGAAAATTTCAGAGAAATGAATTGCTTGGTTATCAATTCCGAAACATTGATTTTCGATATTTTAAAAAGAGCGGGAAGTGCTGAATTTAAAACTTTGTCCAAATTAATCAAATAAAAAAATAAATCCAACTTTACTTTTCAATAAGCAAAGTTGGATTTTTTTATCCTAATAATAAATACAAGAAGTGAGCACTGATTCCAGCTGCTATTCCTCCTATTGTATGAGAAAGAATTGCTTTTGGTGCGAGTTTTCTTGCGTTTAATGTATCCATCATTCCAACGTGTGTTGACAAATATCCCGACCAACACATTCCAAGCGCTGTGAAAACTGCGATGTCATTTCCTGTGATTAAATTTTTCTCCAATAATTTTGGCACAAGACCAAGCGCTGCTCCGACACTTCCCAAAGCTGTAAGTGGGAATGCGATGCATTCTGATGAGCTGAATCCAAATAATGGTTTCAAAACAGGATTCAACACAGCGCCAATTTTTGGAATCAAACCGACTCCTTCATAAGCTGCTCCCGTGTAGACTACAGTTCCGTTTTCGACAGTTCCTGTTGATGTGAGTATCATAACCAACGTACAAATCACAACAACTCCAGGAATAATATCCATTCCTGCTTGCACACCGGACTTTCCACCTTCGAGCATCGAATTTAAAATTCTCTCCATCAAAGTCAAATCTTCTTTTTCTTCATCATTTTGCTCTTCTTCAATCTCCACATTTTCATCACTATCACCGTAGAATTTTTTCGTGAAATGCATCATGATTCTAACAGAAACTACAGATCCTACGACTGCTCCCAACAATCCAAGAGATGCAGCCTTCAAAAATTCTGTTCCATTTCCAAGTGAAGACATGAATGTCCACACGATAAATCCCATTCCAAATGATGTTCCCAAATTACACAACGTAGGAAGCTGATAATTTTTGAAATATTTGGCAAATCCTTTGTCTTTTGCAAGTCCAATGATTGCTGGATTATCCGACAAGAAAGTCGTCAATATTCCAAGCGCTGATGCTCCCGGCAAATTGTAAAGAGGCTTCATAACAGGACTGATAATTTTGTTGATGAGAGCAATTACTCCAAATTCGCTGAAAATTTTGGACAAAGCACCCGTCAACACAGCAATTGCCATTATGAAAAACACGGTATTAAGCAATAAATCGTGTGCTGTTTTCATCAATGTGTTGAACATATTGCCAAGACCCATAATCCTTGCAATGTAGCCAAAAAGTCCAAAAACGACAGCGATTGTCACAAAAGATTCCAGTGATATTTCACTTTGTTTTTTAGTTTTCTTCATAAAATTCTCCATTATTTATAATATATAATTTTAATGTATTTCAGCTCAAAATACAAACTATAAAATAAAATCACGAACGAAACTTATCACAAGCAAATGCGCTGGATAGAAAATGTAGAATGCCCATTTGTTGATGTTACCTTTTTTGCCGTTGTAAAAGTGAATGATAGGAATCGACAAATACACGAACAAATACATATACGCTTCGAAGAAATATCCGAATAGTATCGCAATGTAAGTGTTTTTCCTAGAAGTTGATCCTAAATACAACAAGAACACCGCAATAATTCCGAGCATGGAGTAATCTGTGTGGTAGTAATTGGCGATTGCACAAAAAATTCCCACAGAAATTATTTTTAAAATAGCCTTCACCAAATTTGATTGATCGAATTTTTCGATTTTTTCTACGACAAATATGAGACTTGCAGAAAGTGCCAACGTGAAGAACACATTTTGGTTATAAAAGTCAAACATTTGACCGCTAACTGCCAAATCAAAAGGAATTTCCGAGATAATTGCAAACGAAAACAACCTAACTATGTATTTTTCCACGCTTCTAGTTAGAAACATTCCATTCACGATTAAAAATGCGAAAATAGGAAACGCAATTCTTCCAATGAAAAGCATTAACGCTCCGACTGTGACTCTCCAATCAGAAGATGTGAGTGTCATTGTAGGATAAATGTTGAATTTTTGAAGCATATTGCACTGTACAATATGACTGATAAGCATAGATATACAGGCGATTATCTTCAATCCAGAACTTGATATTCCCTTGTCTCTGTGCCAAATATCCAAATATTTTTGTCTTTGTGTTTCATTTAAAAGTTGCATTGCAATCTCCTTGAATTTGTTACAACTATTTTATCACAAATAAAGCATAAAAATATCTGATATAATTATAATAGGTGATAGTATGAAAATGATGATTTTTGAGAACAAAGTAGACGAGAATAATTTGTTCGAAAACGAAATGGATAATAGAAATTCTGTGATGTTGTCATTTTTCTTGCAAAAATTGAGAACGAAAAAGATAGTTGTCGACAGGTTCAAATTAAACAAAAACCCTGAAATGTTCGAACAACATGGTATTACACAGAGAATCGATGATGGAATGAAGCTTCCAATCACAATTGTAGATGGGAAAATCGTGCTATCAGGAAGATATCCGAAAAGCTACGAAATACTAGATTTCCTTCACATAGACAGAAATATATTCAACCAAGCTTACGTCAACGATAAGCGTAAATTCTGATAAGATTTGTTCCTAAGGTTTAGGAAAACAAAAAACCTGTGACAATCACAGGTTTACATAACACTTTTAATCTATTTAATCTATTCTATTGAATCCAAGAACATTTTGACAATTTCGTGGCCTTGTTTCAAAGTATCCAACGCCATTTCGGGATGATATTGTACTCCCAAGAAAAATTTCTTGTTTTTAACATAAGCTGCTTCCACTATATCATCGGAAGATTTTTGCAACACTTCAAGCTTCTCAGCCACATCTTTAATTGCTTGATGATGAAGGCTATTCACATAAAATTTGTCGCCGAATTTTTCTTTGAACATTCCGTAATTCGTAACCTCGTGAACCAAATCGTTGTATGGTTTGTCTTGGGAATGAATGATGGAAATGTCTTTTTGTTTTTTCAAATCTTGATACAAAGTTCCACCCAAATATACATTCATTATTTGTAGTCCACGACAAATTCCCAAAGTAGGAATGTCTTTTTTGTAGCAAATATCCATCAAATTAAATTCCAATTCATCTCTAACATTTGATGAAATTCCGCATTCCAAAATTTTGTCTTCTCCATAATATGATGGTGCGACATCAAGTCCACCTGTGAACACAATCCCGTCCAATCTGTCGACGATTTCTTCTAGGAATTTCCTGTCAGAATTGAACGGAAGAATTATTGCGTAAGCTCCGTTTCTTTCGATAAGTTCAATGTATTTTCTCAGCATAAAAAGTCTGTTTTCTGCCACATCGTAAAGTGGTGTAAGTCCTATTATTTTCATATTTCCTCCAATTATTTCTCAATATTATTATATCAAAGATAAAACAAAAACACATTTTTTGATTAAATCAACAAAAGTGCTATAATATTATTATATTTGGAGAAATATCGAAGTGGTCATAACGGGGCGCACTCGAAATGCGTTTGGGATTATTTCCCACGTGGGTTCGAATCCCACTTTCTCCGCCAAATTTAAAATAGATAGCTACAATTAGCTATCTATTTTTTTATGCCACAAAATTGGCATTATTCTATTCTGCTGTTACAACATTTCTTTTCAAGAAAGAAAGTTTGGTTTCGCTGACAAGAATTGCTGCGAATATGAATACAAATCCTATTACTGAGTAAACTGTCAATGATTCGATTCCAATAAGTACAGGAATTAAAATTCCAAATATCGATTCAAATCCCAAAATAATTGCCGCAGTAGATGGGTTTGTGTATTTTTGTCCGATGTTTTGAAGAAGTAGTGCAACTGCAGTACACATTACTGCTAGATACAATAATTCCATCACAGATCTTGAAGTTACGACGATGTGTGAATTGTCTTCTATTACAATAGTAGTTATCCAAGACAACACAGCCGCCATTATAAATTGCAATATCGTCATGACAATAGGATCACGACCTTTTGCAAGCGCACTTACTGCGATGATGTGCGATGCGAATAACAATCCGCTAAGTAAAGCTAGTAAATCTCCAAGCCATGCCAATGGATTATCCACGTGAGCGCTCGATCCCGAAAGAGATATGAAAAATATTCCCGTTATACACAAAGCCGCCGCCGACAAATTGTATCTGTCTGGTCTTTGTTTGAATACAATCCAACCCAAAAACGGCACGATTACGCAATAAGATGCAGACAAGAATCCGCTTCTACCTGGATCTGCGAATTTAACGCCCAATGTTTGTGATGAATACGCCATGAACAAAAATATTCCAATCAAAAGTCCGCTTTTTAAGTCGTCAAATTTTGCTTGGCGAAGTCTCTTCCAGAAAATGATCGATAATAAAATTGCTGCCAACGTAAATCTTATCGCTAAAATAAAGTTGGGATTGAAAGTTTTGGAAGATTGCTTAACCACAGTCAATGAACTTCCCCAAAGAATCGCCACTATTAATAATGCTAATTTGGCGAATAAATTTGCTTTCTTTTTATCCATTTTTTCCTCCTAATATGTAATTTCAGATATATTATCGCAGTTTTCTTACAATTTGTAAACACCTAAACCAACACAATTATTTATTTGCACACAAAAAAGGAGGAATATCCTCCTTGTGATTAATAAATTTATACGAACGGAATATATTTTGAATATCCTTCTTCTTCCATTTTTTCTAATGGGACAAATCTCAAACTTGCGCCATTAATACAATATCTGAGACCGCCTTTTTCACTAGGACCATCGTCGAACACATGACCCAAATGACTGTCAGCGTGTTTGCTTCTAACCTCAGTTCTTACTCTGGATAATTTGTGATCATCAGAATAATTTACAGAACTTGACGTGATTGTTTTCGTAAATGATGGCCAGCCGCAGCCCGCATCGTATTTGTCCTTTGAAGAAAACAACGGTTCACCACTTACTATGTCGACGTAGATTCCTCTTTCATCAAAATCATTATAAGAAGATGTGTGAGGGCGTTCAGTCGCTTCGTTTTGCGTAACCCTGTAGCTCACATCGGACAATTTTTCCTTCATTTCTTCTTCACTCATTTTCTTGTATTCAGTTGTATCCAAATCCTCATCGAAAGCATTCAAATTAATGTGGCAATATCCGCCTGGATTCTTGTCCAAATAATCTTGGTGATAATCTTCTGCCAATACGAAGTTTTGTAATTTTTCAACCAAAACAGTTAGCTTTTCATCGTATTTTGATTGAATGTATTTCATAACGGAATTGATAACTTCCAAATCTTCTTCATCTTCGTAGAAAATTCCCGTTCTGTATTGTTCGCCGACATCATTTCCTTGCTTATTCACAGAAATTGGATTGATAATTCTGAAATAGTGCAGCAAAATTTCTGCCAAATCCAATCTGTTTTTATCGTAGACAATTCTCACCGTTTCTGCGTGATGAGTTTGTTTTATTTTCTTGTAGTCGGTGTCTGTTCCCTCGCCATTCGCATAACCTGTGTCAGTATCGATGACGCCTTGTAATTTTTTGAAATAAGCTTCCACTCCCCAAAAACATCCACCAGCCAAATAAATTGTACTTTTTTCAATAAATCTCATATTACACCTCTTACAAAATTATACCCAGTTAAATATTTTTTATTCAAAAAAATTTGGCATACAAAAAGCAGCTAATTAAAAGCTTCTCGTTGAAATTATTTTGATTTCATTGTTTCTTTGCGATTCGTTGTGTGATATGAACCTTTGAATTGTTCTTTTTTAGGACTCTTATTCCAGATTTCTTCTGCTTCAACTTCCCAGTTTTTCGCATATTCATCGCAGTTACCACAAAGCGAATCTACAGTTTGCTTAGATTCCAAATCAGTAGATTTTGCATCAGTGCTATGAACCATTTCTCTAAGTTCGTTTGGATTTTCAAGCATTGGACAAGGCATCAACATATTATCGTTGAATGGTTGACAGTCGTGATATTTTGTAAATAGGGGAGCTCTCAAACAATCCAACAAAGATTTTTCTCTGATATTAGAATCACTGTAGTGAATGAAAACACAAGGTTCCACATCGCCGGATGCATTAATGTGAAGATATCTTCTTCCACCTGCAATACAACCTCCAACATATTCAGCATCGTTTTGGAAATCTAATGCGAATAATGGTTTTTCTGTTCTATATTTTCTTAATCTTTCGATAGTTTGTTTTCTTTGTTCAGGAGTAGGTAGTAAATCAGTTACAGCAGCATTTCCAACTGGCATATAGTGGAAGTACCACACAAAATACGCCCCTAACTCTATTAGGTAATCGTAGTATTCTTCGCTTGTAATTGAATCAAAGTTTTGTGAAGTATAGCAACAAGAAATACCGTAAATCAAATGACGTTCTTGTAGCATCTTCATTGCTTTGATTACTTTTTTATAAACACCTTCTCCACGTCTACCGTCAGTTGCTTCTTCAAAACCTTCAAGTGAAATAGCAGGAATGAAATTACCAACTCTTTGCATTTCGTCTACGAAATCTTCGTCAATTAAAGTTGCATTAGTAAATGATAAGAATACACAGTCGTTGTGTTTTTCACACAATTTAATCAAATCATCTTTACGCACAAGAGGTTCACCGCCTGTGTATATGTACATGTAAGTTCCCAATTCTTTTCCTTGAGTGATGATAGAATCAATCTCATCATAGCTTAAGTTTTGTTTGTAGCCGTATTCAGCAGCCCAACATCCAGTACATTTTAAGTTACATGCAGATGTAGGATCCAACAAAATTGCCCATGGGATATTACAATTGTATTCTTCTCTGTATTTTTGTTGAGTTTGCCATCCCAAAACAGACGCATTCATAAAAAAGTTATACGCTACTTTTTTAATTTGTTTTTTGTCAACTTCTTGGAAAATTTTCATCACAAAACTATGGTAAGGGTGATTTTCGTCTTCAAAAACTTCCCTTATAATTTTAATTTGAGGCGAGAAATCTCCGTGAGAAAGGTTTTCTGCCCATTCGACTAATTGTACCCCTCGTTTTTGAGGATCCTTCGCAACGTAATCGAATACCTTATCAAATCCATATCTTTTTCCAGCTTCTAGAATTTTCATATAACCACCTTTTCATATATTAAAATTTTTTAGAATCAGTTCAATAGATATATATCTTAACTTCATTGTATCTCAAACGTTAATCAAAGTCTTTGGACAAAAGGGTGTATTTGCCTAAAATTCTAACAAAAATGACAAAAAATCTAACAAATTAATTCATTTTACTCCTAGTTAATGAAGATTTAACGGTATCTTTTAATAAAAATCCTATCCTTTTTATTTTTTTCTCGATATCCTCATCCATTCCTGAAGTTAGCCATCTGATAACCAAATCTGTAATTGCACTTTGGAAGAATTTAATAATAATCTCCTTGTCATCCTTCTTCGCGTGAATTTCCTTGTCCACATTTTCTATGTAAGTTCTCATAATTTGTCCCGATTTAGTGTACAAATAATCAGACAGTGTTTTTCTAGAAATAGAATTGTAAATGTGATAAATCGCAGTTTTGTTATCAATAGCAAACTGCATTTCTTCGATAAAACTATCCTCCCAAGAAATATTATCCGTTTCATTCAACACTCTCTTAAGTCTAATTTCAAAAATCGTGTCTATGATTTCATTCAAATCTTTAAAGTGATAATAAATCGTGTTTCTGTTGATTCCACATTCTTCAGCTAGTTTTCCAACCGTAATTTTATTCAGAGGTATTCTGTTGAGAAGATTGATTAAATTTTCCATTATCATTTTCTTCGTATAATCCGCGTTCATAAAATCCCCCTTTTAACATAATCATATTCCAAATCGAAGAAAATTTCCACCAAAAAAACTAGCTGCAAATAGCTTGCAGCTAGTCAATCGTAATTATTTTAATAATTCTTCAGCAATTCTCAAAGATTTTCCAGCGTAAACTGTAGCAGGGCCACCACCCATAGCAACGCAAACTTCCATCATTTCTGAGATTTCTTCGATTGTACAACCTGCATCAATACATCCTTTAGTGTGATGAACGATACATCCGTCGCATTTTACAGTAATTCCAATTGCAAGAGCTATCAATTCTTTTTCCTTCAAAGATAATTTTCCGTCTTTAAAAATTTCTCCACACATACCAGAGAAATTCTTAGCTACATCTGGTAAATGTTCTCCAAATAATTTTGAGTTTTCAGCCAATACTTCTTTACTATCCATAAATTACCTCCTATTTTTAGACAATTTGCATTGCCTTGTTAATATAATCTTATCAAATACAACAAGAGAAATCTTAATTATAGAATATTTCAATAAATGAAGGTGTATTTATAGATGTTTTATATAAATTAAAAAAAACAATGTGATATAATATAACTATAAAATTTAGGAGGGTAATATGAAAAAGCTTTACAAATTATTAGTTTTGATGATGGTAATGGCGATAGGATTTACAGGATGCGCCAATAATTCTGAAAAACCTAAATCCAATGAAAAAACTGAATCAAAAGAAGATTCAAAAGCAAAAGAAAATTACGAAATCAGCTTCAGTGGTTCATCTACTTTGGCACCTGTTATCAGCAAGATTTCTACAACTTTTATCGAAAAGAATGTAACTTGGGACAAGGTTGATTCTTCATTACCAGACAAGAACATTACAATTTATGTATCAGCTGGTGGATCTGGCGCAGGAGTCAAGGCTGTGTTGGACAACGTTGCAAACTTCGGAATGTTAGCGCGTGAAGTAAAAGATAAGGAAAAAGAAAAAGTTAAAGATTACAAGGAATACAACTTGGGTTTAGACGCATTGACACTTGCAGTTAATCCACAAAACAAAGTAATTGCGGCAAAAAAAGGTAACTTAACTAAAGAAGAAATCGTGAAGATTTTCTCCGGTGAATACAAAAAATGGAGCGATGTTGACCCATCACTTCCACAAGAAGATATCGTAGTTGTAACTCGTGATCTAAGCGGCGGTGCACACGAAGTATTCCAAAAGAAAGTAATGAAGGATGTAAAAGTTAGACAAGATGCAATCCAAGCGCCAACAATGGGAGCTTTGGTTTCTAAGATTATCGAAAATCCAAACGCAATAGGATATGCATCATTCGGTATCGCAAATCAAAACAAAGGCAAATTAATTCCTTTGAAAGTTGACGGAGTAGAACCTACTGAAGAAAATATTTTGAACAAATCATATTACATTTCAAGACCTTTGATCATCATGAAAAGCGGTGATTTGACAAAAACAGAACAACTTTTCATCGATTATCTAAATTCAAAAGAAGGAAAGCAAACTATCAAAGATATGGGATTCATTCCTAATAAATAAATTCAAAAGCAAAGTGATATCACTTTGCTTTTTGTACATAATAGAAAAGTTGAGGGGTAGTTATGAGAACAAAAAACAACATATTTAAAACTTTGGTGTATATTTTTGCTTTCTTTTCCATAGCTTTATTGGCAATACTAATAGGATTTATGTTCAAAGAATCACTTCCTTTTTTCAAACAGTACAGTGTAAATAAATTTTTGTTTGGAAAGACGTGGGATTCGATGGATGGAAGTTTCGGAGCGTTCAATATAATTCTCGCAAGTTTTTACATTGCATTGTTGGCTTGCATATTTTCGTTTCCAATTAGCTATGGATTGTCACTTATGATTGTGTTTTACACGAATGAAAAAGTGAAAACTTTAGTGAGCTGGATAATCAGAATTCTTGCGGGAATTCCTTCGATTATTTACGGGTTTTTCGGGTTGTTTGTAATCGTGAAATTTTTTGAGAAAAATTTCAAAATGGCAGCAGGAGAATCGGTGTTCGCAGGAAGTGTCATATTATCCATAATGATTTTGCCGTATTTTGTGGAAGTATTGAGCGAAACTTTTGAAAAGATAAAACAAAAATACAAAAGACAATCGGACTGTTTTGGAATTAGCAAGGAATATTTCATCAGAAAAATCGTACTCAAACAAAGTCTACGAAGCGCATTCAGTGGGTTTGTTCTTGCATTTTCAAGAGCCATTGGAGAGACGATGGCAGTAATGATGGTGATAGGAAACGCACCGATATTGCCCAAATTTTTCTCCAAAGCAGAAACTATTGCATCACTAATTGCACTCGAAGTGGGGATGAGTGAAGCGGGAAGTTTGCACTATCACGCGCTTTATGCAAGTTCATTTGTGCTTTTAGTTTTTGTAATTATACTTGATGTAATACTTTTTGTGACTAAAAAAAGGACGGATAATTATGACGAAATTTAAGGATTTTTTGATTAAATTGTGGGTATACTTATCATTTGCAGTCGTGTTTTTCTTCGTGTTCAAGATTTTTTATTTTTTAATATCCAAAGGAATATCGTCTGTTAATCTAGAATTTCTTACACAAAATCCTCAAGGGCTTCCATTAGGAACTACGGGAGGAATCAAATCTAGCATAATTGGATCTTTTTGGTTGATGATAATTGCGATGGGGATTTCCACATTATTGGGTGTTTTTTGTGCAATTTACAGAGTTTTTTATTGCAAATCAAAAATCTTGAAATCAGTAATTTCTCTAATAATTCAATGCATTGCATCTATTCCTTCAATAATAATAGGAATGTTTGTGTACGGATTTTTCATAGTAACACTCAACATATCCAAAAGTTTACTCACAGCAGCAATCGCACTTTCGTTGATTGTGTTTCCATTTGTAGAAGTGAACATCGAAAAATCAATCGCAGAAATCAATAAAAACACAATAAAAGACAGCTTTTCACTTGGAATTGACAAGACGTACATGATAAGAAAACTCGTAATGCCAATGATTTCTAGAAATATCATCACGATTTCGCTGTTGGCAGGAAGCTATGCAATAGGAGCGACAGCACCACTTCTACTCACAGGAGCAGTATTCATGAATAATTCGATAAGTCTATTCAAACCTGTTACAGCACTGCCTTTTCACTTGCACATGCTACTTAGCCAATCAATTGCAATAGAAAAAGCGTATGCGACGGCGTTGGTGCTTATTATGATATTGATAATTCTACACATATTGGCTTATGTGGTGCTAGTATTTTCGGGAGGTAAATTAGTTGAGCATATTACAAATAAATAACCTAGACATATCCTACAAAGAAAAAAATATATTGGAAAATGTGAATTTGACCGTTGAAAAAAACGAAATAATCAGCATAATGGGAAATTCAGGGTCGGGCAAATCTACATTCTTGTCTTGCTTGAATGGATTTTTATCAGAAAATGGCGGACGATATTCAGGAGAAATATTATTCGATGGCACAGACATCTCACAATACAAACTAATCGATTTAAGAAGACAAATCTCAATGCTATTTCAAGATTCCACAGTATTTGACATGTCAATTGAAAAAAATCTGACATATACATTGGAATATTTTTTAGGTAAAAATTACGACAAAAAAACAAAAATAGAGCAAATATTAAAAAGCGTAAACTTGTATGAAGAATTAAAAGACAATCTGAAAATGAATGCCAACAAACTTTCTGGAGGACAAAAACAAAGACTCTGCATAGCCAGAATGCTAACAACAAACCCCAAAATACTGATATTCGATGAGCCTTGCTCATCTTTGGATTTGCAAAACACATTGGCAATAGAAAATCTGTTGAAAAACTTGTCACAAAACTACACCATCATAATTTCAACACACAACACAGACCAAGCACAAAGAATATCAGATAGGATTTTGTTTATTGAAGATAAAAAACTGGTTGAACAAGATGAAATATAATAATATAAGATTTGAGGACGAGAAAAAATATGAAAATTATGGTAGTTGAAGATGATATTGATTTATCAGAATTAATTAGGATGTATTTGATTCCAGAAGGATGGGAGATAGAAACTTTTCATACTGGTAAAAAAGCAGTTGAAAGTTTTAATCGAAATCATTATGATTTAATACTTTTGGACTTATTGCTTCCAGATATAAATGGATTTGAGATATGCAAACAAATACGAGAAAAATCCACAATTCCAATAATTATGCTCACTGCTCTGGAAGATTCTATTCATAAAGTACAAGGATTAAATATGGGTGCAGATGACTATATCATAAAACCTTTTGAGCCAACAGAATTAGTCGCCAGGATTAAGTCAAATCTCAGGAGAAGCTATGAATTTTCTTCTGTAAAATCTTTAGACAATGAAGAACACGAACGTGACGAACTCGTTGTAGGAAGTTTGCGATTGAACAGAAAAACGCATAAAAGCTTTTATAATGAAATAGAAATAATTTTAACGCCGAAAGAATTTGATATTTTATGGCTGTTGATGGAAAAACCAGACGATGTTCACAATATGGATGAAATACATTACAAAATTTGGAAAGATGAAGTGCTGTCAACAGAGGTAAATCCCGTTATGGTTCACATAAGAAGAATACGAGCTAAATTCGAACAATGCGGAATAAGTTCAATAATAAAGACAATATGGGGAGTGGGGTATAAGATTAATGCGTAAAGAAAATTCATATATTAAAAGAATCATTCTGTATCAATGCTTGTGGATAGCTGTTGGAATTTTTATTACATTTGCTTTTCATCAATTGATAGACACCTTGATAATTTACAATATCGACACGGAAGCCGAGTTGAGTTCAATATATAAGATTTATTTTGGATATGGTCATTACTTTTTCATTATGCTAGGCGCAATTGTAATAACCATCGGATGTTTTTACATTCAGAACAAACAATTTGAAAAATATCGCGATTATTTTGTATCTGGAATTAAATACATTAAAGGCGAAATTCCTGAGATAAGAGAATTTCATGAATCTTTATCTAACGAAAGAATAGATTTCATTAATATTCGTAAACAAATTTTAGAGATGGAAAATAATTATGAACTGGCATATAAGGAAAAAACAGATTTGCTGACGTATTTGGCACATGATATTAAAACACCTCTATCAAATTTATTGGGATATTCAACGTTGCTTTACGATGAAGATAATTTAACTTATGAGCAACAAAAAAAGTTCATAAAAGTTATCTACGAAAATGTGAAATCATTAAATAGTTTGAGCGAAGATTTCTTCTCCTATTTGAAATTCAATTTAAATGAAATTCCAATTAACATCAAAAAGTTTGATGCAGAACTATTTTTAAAACAATGGGAAGAAGAAAGAAAAACACTGGTGAACGATAACGATTTGGATATTAGATTTGCAAATGCTTCCTGCAAAGAAATTAATACAGACGCTGAATTACTGGTGAGGATTTTGGATAATTTGGTATCGAACGCGACCAAATACTCAAAAAAGGGTACAACCATAATTGTTGAAGTTGAGATAAAGGATAAATCATTAAATTTGACGGTTAAAAATGAAATCGAAAATAATTTAAACGTAGATTGGAAATTGGTGAAAAATAAATTTTATCGCGGAGATATGTCACGAAATCGCATAAAAAACAATGGCTCAGGAGTTGGACTTACAATTGTAAATGATATTGTGACACATTTGAATGGAAAATTTGAAGTGTGCAATAAAGATAATTTGGTAATTGCAAATGTAAGCATTCCGGTTTATTAAAAAAGAAAGGAAAAAGCAAGAATTTATACAAAAAAACTTAATCTCTTATTTTGAAGACTAACCTATAATGACTTTATAAGGTTAGTTTTTTATTGGCAAGTCATAAGGGGGGATAGTTTATGAAAAAAATAATACGCTTATTGACATTTTTGTTGATTTTTGCTGCGGGGTTAGGATTTTTCTCTTACAAAAACTCACGTTTGATGGAGTTTTTTATAAGAGAGTTCGACACCACGGTTAATATAACCACTAAGCCACAAAATACTGAAAAAAACATTCTTGAAATTCAAAAAATTGCTAAGAAAAACAAAATTAGTTTCATAAAAGAAGTTTACAAACCCAAAAACTCATTAAAAGAAAAACAGAAAATAAATATATTTGTTTATCTTGATGATGCGAGGTGGTTTAAGAAATCATTTAAGAACATTGATATCGATGAAAATTACAACGGAATTAATAGATTCAAAAATGTAACCGAGCACAGCATTTTGACAAGCAAGGAAGTTGATTTTATTGAATATTCTAAGATTGAAAATCACACTTTTAATGGAGGTTATCACATTAAAGGAACGCCTTCTAATATTGGGAAATTTATCGACGAATTAAATGGTAGAAAAGAATTGGAAATTGATGCTACAATTGACAAATCCTTTTCGGTTGCTAGTGAAATCACACAAAAACAAGCCATATTATACGCGATGCTTATTTTAATAATTGTTTTTGCTTTGGCGTTCAGCGTTGTAATTTACAATTCATCACTTTCCAAGGAAATATCGATAATTTCTCTATTGGGTCATGACAAAATGAGTTTTTGCTGTAAAAAGGCGATGAATTTGTTGACAATTACAATATTGATTTCGTTGATGGCATTGTTTGGCGTGTTGTTTTATTTGACACACCCGGACTCGATGATTGGCTTTGCAATAGCAGTCAAACAAATATTCATATCACTTGTTTTAATGGGAATTTTATTGACAATATTTTATTTTCTTATGCTTTACTTTAGAGTTAAAAATGTCATCACTATTTCGTGGCTAAAAGGCTACAAGAAAATATACAAAACAAGCCCTGTGATTTTTAAAGTTATTTCATTTTCCGTCGTCTTGTATCTTTTAACAGTAACTGTGTTTGGATTGAACGACTACCTTGCATCTACATCATATTTTGATGCGTGGGAAAAATCGAAAAATTACGCAAACATAGCTTGTGCATGGCCGTGGACTTATGTTCAAAATGATGAAAAATTTGAAGAAATAGTCGCACCAAAGTTAAGTAGTTTGTGGGATGAATTGGATTCTAAAGGGGCAATACTTTTCTTCGCACCAAATATTCAATATAAAAATGATGATGAATATTTAAATAAACAGGCTTTTAAAGGTAGGTATGCTTATGTTAACAAAAATTACCTCGAAACAACCAACTTGATTGATTCACAAAACAATCCACTGACGACTCATACGCCAAATTCTGATGAATGGATTGTATTTGTTCCTGAAAATATTACAATAACGGAATTTGACAAGCAAAATATAAGAAAATCACATATTTTTAATTGCGTGAATCAAAAAGACGATGTCAGTGAGAAATACATCAAAATCAAGAAAAAGCAGTATGTTTTTACGTTTGATTGCCAGCAAAATATAATTAGTCCAGATATATTTAATTATGTTTTGGTTATGGTAAATGGCAAAGAATTAGCACCTACTAGAGAGATTAAAATACCGTCACTGGTTAACGGCAAGTTTCATCCCTACATCCCAAATCCGAATAAGGGCTATGATTATTTAAAACCAGCCATTCAAAAAACACAATCGTCTGACTATATACTTTTCGTCACGAGCGTATATGACGAAGTCGTTGAAAAAATAGAAATGTATAAGACGGAAACGACCATATATTTTTTAGGATTTTTGCTATCGGTTTTAATATTGTTTGTAACGATAAAAATAGATGAAGAATCATATTTTTATAATTATGGACAAAAAATCTACGTTTCTAGATTACTGGGATATGGTTTTAAATCTATCCATAAATCTAAAATACTTCAGATTATATTTGGGTTTATTATTAGTGTTATTATTTGTTTTATGATAATACTATTCACGATATATTTTAGAAACTTTGAGTTTTTCGAGCCAAAAGATGGATGGAGTTTAAGAAAATTATTGATTTGTTTATTAATGTATTCTGCAAGCATTATTATTTGTTTTATATATGAAATTATTAACATAAAAAAGAACGAAAAAAATTTAGTGACAAAGTTAAAGGAAGGGAATTAAGTGAATATTGACAAACCTCAAATCTCATTGAAAAATATATCGAAAAAATATGGAAACCATAAAATATTAGAAAATATAAATCTTGACATCTATGAAGGAGATTTTATTTGCATTTTTGGCAAGAGTGGTGGTGGCAAGACAACACTATTAAATATTATTGGAACTCTTGAAGAATATGATGAAGGGGAATTGATTTGCTTTTCTAAACATAATCCATTTAGAAATGAAAAAGAATCAGAACTTTTACGAAGGTATAAAATAGCCTATCTTTTTCAAAACTTTGCATTGGTGGATAATATGACAGTTCAAGAAAATTTGAATTTGGCAGTAAAATACAGTAGAAGTACAGATAAAAAATCACTTATCAAAAAAGCTCTTATGGATATGGGAATAGAAGACAAGCTTAAGTCAAAAATATTTGAATTATCAGGTGGAGAACAGCAAAGAGTAGCTCTCGCGAGAAATATGGTTAAGCCATACGAAATAATGTTAGCAGACGAACCGACAGGATCGTTAGATGGTGAAAACAAAAAGATAGTAATTGATACACTTGTAAAACTAAATAAACTGGGGAAAACTATAATTGTTGTAAGTCATGATAAAGAATTTGAAAAAATTGCACACAAAAATTTTATTATCGAAAACGGCAAACTGAAACAGCTAGAATTTGCGTAGAGAAAAACTTCGGATTATAAATTAAGCTCACGAAAATAGAGCCTTGCTTTTAGCACGGCTCTATTTTCTCTTCTTATATAATACAAATCCTGCTGCTATCAAAATAACTGAGACAATAACGAAAACGCTATAAATTATTTGACAAGTTGGCGCAACATTAGTAAATTCAACTTTGATTTTGGATAATATAGATAATTAATAATATTGTATGATGCTTAAATTCATGATAGGATAAAATATATTTAATAAATACATTTTTAATTAGGGGAAAAGATGTTAAAACTTGAAAAAATACGAAAATCATTTAAGAATAACTTAGTTTTAAAAGATGTAAGTTTTACGGTTGATACAGGTGAAGTGGTAGGACTAGTAGGATTAAATGGTTCAGGGAAAAGTACAATAATTAGAATTATTTCAGGATTGATAATACAAGATAATGGAACAATTGAAAATGATTTCAAAAATATTGGTGTTTTACTAGAAGGATCAAGGAACATTTACCATTTTTTAACGGTAAGAGAAAACATAAAGTATTTTTCAATTCTTAATAACATAGAAGATGCTTATGCTGAAAATTTTATGAACAAGTACATAACTTTATTTGGATTAGAAGATAAATTAGATGAAGAGGTAGGTAATTTATCTAGAGGTATGATTCAAAAAGTTTCAATAATGATATTACTAGCTCAAAATCCAGATATAATTATAATGGACGAACCAACACTTGGCTTAGATATAATATCAACAATACAAATCCGTGAGATTATACAAGATATTGTCGAAGAGAAAAACAAAACAGTATTGATAGTTTCGCATGACACTAAGTTATTGGATAGTGTTGCAGATAGAATATTATTTCTCAAAGATGGGAAAATAGAAGCTGATATAGAAAAAGAAAATCTTAAGTTAAATAAAGATAGTGAATACTTGGTATACTACTATGGTATGGAAGATGGACTAGAAAACATATACTACGAAAAAAATATTTACAAAACTGTCACAAAAGAACCAAAACAAGTTATGGGAATTCTCGGAGATAGGCTAATAAAAGTTGAAAAAAATACAAAATCAATAGAAGATATTATTACGGAAATTATGGAAGATTAATTATGAGACAATTAGTAAAATTAATAAAAGCAGAAATACTTATGTTGTATGGTGAGTTAAAACACTATTATTTCAATTACATATTTTATAATTTGGGAATAGTGATTTTTTTCATAGGGATAATCAAGAATTTTGACTTTAAAGATAACGTGATATTACAAATAGTTTCGTTAATAACTTGGCATATAATAACTAGTTCTATTTCATATCTTTGTAATGTTATTCAAGATGAAGCTGTTATGGGAACTTTAGAACAGCTGTTTTTAACCAAAGCAAATATTTTGAAAATCTTTTTTTCAAAAGTAATAGTGAATGTTATGTTTACATTAGCAAAATCAATAATTCTATTTTGCATTTGTTTGTTGGTATTTCACAAAAATATCGACACAAAAATAACTTTTTATTTTATAATTATAACTTTAATAGTGGAAATACTAATGGCTATAGGGAGTTATTCATTTGGACTTTTTTTAGGAGGAATAGCATTATACTTTAAAAGAATATCCTCATTTGTTCAAGTCATTTCAAATATATTGCTATTTTTCAGTGGAATTTTAATTACTATTAAACCAAACAACATATTGTATTATATTTTGCCTATACCTAGCGGAATAGATATAGTAAGATTATCACTTTATGGATCTTTAAAAATTAAACCGATATTAATTTTTATGGTTATTACAATGGTATATATAATTGTATCTATTATTGTGTTTAATAAATTGATGAAGAAGACAAAAAAAGATGGAGTTTTAGGAAATTATTAAGATTAAGTTAAATGACTAGTTGAAAAGAAGATAGAGCCTTGCTTTTAGCACGGCTCTATTTTCTCTTCTTATATAATACAATTCCTGCTGCTATTAAAATAACTGAAGCTACAACAACTGCGATTGTGATGCGTTTTTGCTTGGCTTTTTGTTGTTCTTGTTGAAGTTTTTGTTGGGCGAGTTTTTCTTCGTATTTTCTTTGTTTTTCTTCATTTTCTTTTTTTAGTTGTTCTTCTTTTTGGCGCTTTTCTTCGGCTTTCTTTTTCTCTTCTTCTTGTCTCTTTTTTTCTTCTTCTTGTTTCTTTTTTTGTTCTTCTTTGTATTGTTTGTTTTCAGCTACAGTGAGGTATATGTCGTGGTCGTGATTAATTACATTACCTTGATTTAATGAAAACTCATTAATTTCAGGTGTTATAATAAATTCTTCATTATTAACACCTTCTTGATAAATTTTTTCGATTTTATAATGCCCATAATCTAATGGCCTTTCTTTCTTTTTTCCATAAGGCACAACTGTTTTACGAGTTTCACCTGTATTTAGATTTCTCAAAATAACTATTACATTATTTTTATTTGCGGGATTCTTCTTGATTATGAATCTGATTACTCCGCTTTCTGTTCTCTTTTTTACATCGTCGTATCTTTTTGTTTTATTTATTGTGCCATCGCTGTTTATCCAACGAACGTAATTTAATGCATCAATCGCATATAGATTTAGCTCGTCCATGTTTCCAGCGATGTCTTCGTATTTTTTCGTGTTATCTCCAAATTTCACCCAAGTATTTCTCTCTTGTATCGCAGTTCCGCTATAAGGATCCACAAGCACACCTTTCTTGTTATAAATCCCAATTGGCATCCCATCAAAAGCGGCATCATACAATCCTGGATCATATTGTTCATTTATTGCACAACTACTATTTTGCAAACTCAAGCAAATCAATAGCGCAATAGCCAACATTTTAAAAATATTTTTTAGTTTCATTTTTAGCTCCTAATTTATGTAGTGAAGATTCGTTTCTTCCAATTTAATTATACCAATTATTTAATAGAAATCACATTATTTTATTAATTTAATCTGATAAAAAAATTGTTATCGATTAAAGACAAATGTATTTGAAAAACACTGATAATAGTAGTGTGAGTATTTTTGATTTCAAACGTTAAGAAATTCTAAAGATTACAGAAAAAATGAGCAAATTTAATGAAGTTGTGATATAATTTTAACTGTTAAATATATTAATAGGATGATGAAAAATGGAAAAATCAAATCAAAAAAAATATACTTTTTTGATTAATACAACGCCCCCTCCAAGGCTGATCAAAAGAATGGATCTAGTAAAAGATAAGTTCGATTTGTATGCGATTTGCTGGGATAAAGGTGGGGATGAAAAATATGATTTCAAGCGTGACTTTTGCAAGAAGGAAATAATCAACATAGATGCTGACAACAGTAATCCTATGAAAAGGCTTATTCCAACTTACAAATTTTCACAAAAAGCTTATAAAATATTGGAGAGAATTAAACCAGATTTAATTCACGTCCAAAGTTATGATATGCTAGAGATAGCTACCAAATACAAGAAAAACAACGACAACAAGGTTAAGATTATATATGAAGTGCCAGATATCCACAGATATTTGACTGATGACAAGAAGAGTTTCCCGATGAATATTGTGTCTTCTATTTTGAAAAAAAGAGAGAACAATATGCTCGCATTCGTTGACTTGATGATTATGACAAGCATGAAATTCTGGGAACACTTCGATGGGAAATACAGCAAGGACAATTTGGTGTTCATGCCTAATATTCCAAATTTGGAATTATTCAAGGATTATGATAAGTTAAGGGTGAAAAACCAACACGATACCTTCACTGTTGGCTACATCGGTGGGCTTAGATATTTGAACGAATTGAAAAAGCTTGTGAAAGCGATGGAAGGTTTGGGAATGAATCTTATGATGGCAGGTTTCGAGAGCGGAACGTACTTTAAAGAGCTTTCTGAAACGAAAGATTTCATCGAATATCGTGGCAAATTTTACTATGACGATGAGATTGCAGAGCTTTATTCGAAATGCGACTGCATATTCTCAGTGTACGATGCGTCGATGAAAAATGTTAGGATTGCACTTCCAAACAAATTATACGAATCTATCCACGCAGAACTTCCTATAATTGTCGCAAGAGACACTTATCTATCAGAAGTTGTAAACGAATGGAATGTGGGAGTTGCGGTTGATCACGAATCGGAAGAGGAAATGAGAAATGTTTTGATTAAACTTAGAGATGACCAATCATTCTACCATTCGCTTCAAGAAAACTGCAGAAAAATGCAATCAGAATTAAATCCACAAAAAAACAACGAAAGATTATTAAAAAGAATAGAAAATTTATTTTAAAGGAGAGAATATTATGATTAATGTAATTGGTTTAGGTTACATAGGTCTACCTACAGCTTTGATGCTTGCAACATCAGGTAATAAGGTAGTGGGAACAGATATTAAAGAAGAAGTAATTGACAAATTAAAGCATAAAAAATTAACTTTTGAAGAAAAAGGAATGGATGAGCTTTTCGAAAAAGCTTTGAATGCAGACATCACTTTTTCATTAAAACCAGTGTCCACTTCTTTCTACATTATTACAGCGCCAACTCCATACGATCCTGTATCTAAGAAATTAGATTGTTCTTATGTAGTAAAGGCTGTAGAATCAGTATTGGAACCTGCAGAAGAAGATGCGATTATTGTTGTTGAATCGACAATTTCACCAGGAGCAATCGACACTTACGTTAGACCTGTTGTTAATGAATACATGGAAAAATCCGGCAAGAAATTAAATTTGGTTCACGCTCCAGAAAGAATTATTCCTGGTAACATGGTTTACGAATTGGAACACAACGCTAGAACAATAGGCGCTGACGATCCAAAATACGGCGAAAAAGTTAAGGAAGTGTACTCATCTTTCTGCAAAGGCGAAATCAATCTAACTAACATCAAAACTGCTGAAATGACAAAAGTTGTTGAAAATACATTCAGAGATATCAACATTGCATTCGCAAACGAATTGGCTAAGATTTGTCGTCAAGGTGGACTTGATGTCAACGAAGTTATCAGAATTTCTAACAAACACCCAAGGGTTAATATTCTTTCACCAGGACCTGGTGTAGGTGGACATTGTATTTCAGTTGACCCATGGTTTTTAGTTGGAGATTATCCACTTCTTACTGAAATAATCTACAAAGCTCGTCAAATCAACGATTCAATGCCAGAATATGTTCTTAGACGTGCCTACAATATTATGCAAGAAAACAACTTAAAAGATTTTTCAAGAGTTGGTATTTACGGATTGACTTACAAAGAAAACGTAGACGATGTAAGAGAATCACCAACACTTCAATTATTACAACACCAAAAAGAACATTTGGGAGATGGATTGAAAGTTTACGATCCAATGGTAAAAAGAGAAGTTGTGGAAAATCAATACCACGATTTGAATAAATTCTTAAATGATGTTGATTTCGTAATCGTAATGATTGGTCACGACGAAATCAGACAAAACATGGATGTTTTAAAAGACAAAGTTGTACTTGATACAAGAAACATCGATGCTGAAAACAAATACAATTTCTACAAATTATAAAATAAATTAAAGGGCGCTAAATTTGCAGCGCCTTTTTTTCAAAAGAGGTAAAAAATGAAAAAAGTAATGGTGGTTTTTGGAACAAGACCAGAAGCTATTAAAATGTGTCCACTTGTAAAAGAACTCAAAAAAAGAGATGAATTCGAAGTTTGTGTACTTGTAACTGGACAACACAAAGAAATGTTGCGTCAAGTGTTGGACGTTTTTGAAATAAAAGAAGACTACAACTTGGATATCATGAAAGAAAAACAAAGCTTGTTCGATGTTACCACAACTATTTTGGACAAAATAAAATCTATATTAGAAGAAGAAAAACCAGACATTGTCTTGGTTCATGGGGACACTTCGACAAGTTTTGTTGCAGGACTTGCCGCATTTTATTTGAGAATACCAGTAGGTCATGTGGAAGCTGGACTGAGAACTTACAACAAATACTCTCCATATCCAGAAGAATTCAACAGACAAGCCATAGGATCGTTGGCAGATTTTCACTTCGCACCAACTACAACTGCAAGGGATAATTTGCTTCGAGAAAACAAAGACGAATCCAAAGTTTTCGTAACGGGAAACACAGTAATAGATGCACTTCAGACAACAGTTGTTGACAATTATCAAAACGAGAATTTGATTGAAGGCAAAAAAATGATTCTTCTTACAATGCACAGAAGAGAAAACTTGGGAGAATCTATGAAGAATTCCTTCAGAGCAATCAAACGAGTTGTCAATGAAAACGAAGATATATATGTGATTTATCCGATACATTTGAATCCAAAAGTACGAGAAATCGCAAACGAAGTATTTGACAATCACCCTAGAATCAAACTAATTGAGCCGTTGAATGTAGTTGATTTTCACAATTTCATGAAACAATCATTCTTCGTAATGACAGATTCAGGTGGAATTCAAGAAGAAGCCCCAGCGCTTGGAAAACCTGTTTTGGTAATGAGAGATACAACAGAAAGACCTGAAGGGGTAGAGGCGGGGACACTAAAATTAACTGGACTTTGCGAAGAAGACATCTACAACGAAATGACCAAACTTCTTACTGATAAAAATGAATACGACAAAATGAGTGAAGCCACAAACCCTTACGGAGATGGCCACGCATCCGAAAGAATCTGTGACATTTTATCAAAAAATCTATAAACAAAAAAATCCAACTTCATATAGAAGTTGGATTTTGTATTTAAACGTCAAATAAATTTGACGCGTTAACAGATTGGATTTTCTCAATATCTTAATCTGGAATTGAATTATTTAATTAAGCTTGTTTTCTGCTCTTTCTTGATTTTCTTTCAGAATTGAAAAGAGGATTAACTCTTTCGTAGAAGTCATTCATTTGTGCGAAGTTCATGCTTGCCATGTTTGAGCTTAAGCTTACTGTACAGTTTTTACCGAAATTTCTGATTTGTTTTTGTGTTGTTTTTGTGAACATTTTATTTTCCCCCTATTAATTGTTTATTATTTTATTATTCTTTTTATAATTACGCTTGTTTTTTATTTTTTCTTAATTTTCTTGAACCAAATAATGGTGTTATTCTTTCGTAAAAGTTATCCGCTTGAGCAAAATTCATGCTCGCCATACTTGTGTTAAAACTAATTTGTGAACTTTTTCTAATATTATTTCTTCTCATAAATTTTACCCCCTATGCGTTTTTTCTGTTTTTGAAGATTCTTCTTGATCCAAACAATGGAGAGAATCTTTCGTTAAAATGATCGACACTTGCGAATGTCATTGAAGACATGTTTGTGTTCAAACCAAGAGATGTTTTCTTTGCAAAATCTAAATATTTTCTGTTATTCTTAATCATTTTAATTCCCCCTCATTTAATATTTATATGTGATTTTCCATTCAGTAAATGTGAATATTCACTGAAAGAAATTATCGAATTTAATATCCAAGGAATATCCAAATGATAATACATTTCATATCCCTCACTGCATTAAGTATTATATAACCACAAAACAGCTATGTCAAGCACTTTTTCAAAGTTTTTGAAAAATTTTTGTAAAGAAAAATTAGGAAAACGAATGATTTTTATGCATACCGTTTTCATAGACGACTTATTTTTATGCGAAAAATATCTTTTCGGGAAAACAAATGTTGAGATTGTCAAGTTTTACTAGAAAAATAAAAAAATCCCAGTTAATCAATGTTTTCCTACAATTTTCCCACAAGAAAACAGATAGCATTTTAAAATTTTGGGAAAATTTTTTGAAAATTTGATAATGTATATTTTTCATTGCGAAGAAATTTAGCAGGATAAAGCCATTTTCACAAAAAAATTAGCCGAATTGTTCGGCTAATTCAATGTTATTTATTTCTTGTCTTCGATGTATTTTATACACAAATCGATAGATGCTTGTAATCCTTCTTGGTGAGTTCTTTCCATTGCGTGTGATGCATCAACACCAGGGCCAATCAAAGCAACTCTCAAATTATATCCTGCTTCTAATGCTGCTGATCCGTCTGAACTGTAGAATGGGTAGATGTCAACTGCGTGAGGAATATTATTTTCTTCACAAATTCTAACCAATCTTTCTTTTAATTCCAAATCGTAAGGGCCTGAAGAATCTGCTGCACAGATAGTTGTTTTAAATTCAGAAGATGTTTGTCCATCTCCAGGAGCAGCCATGTCAACAACTATGAATTCGTCAGTTTCTTCTGGGATTCCGTAGCATGCACCGTGGCCAACTTCTTCGTAGTTTGAAATGAAGAAGTTAAGAGTGTGTTTTGGAGTGATGTTGTTTTCTACAAAATATCTTACTGTTTCGTACAATACGTATACGCAAGCTTTGTCGTCTAAGTGTCTTGATTTTACGAATCCACTTTCTGTTAATTGTGTTCTTGAATCTAAATAGATGAAATCACCGACGTTAATTCCAAGTTTTTTTACATCTTCAGCTGATTCAACCTTTTCGTCGATTCTGATTTCCATTGTCTTGGCATTTCTTTCGTTGCTTTTAGTTTCTGGTCCGTAAACGTGAACTGATTGTTTGTCGTTTAAGCAAGTACCAGTGTATTTTTTGCCAGACATTGTGGAGATAGTTACGTATTCATTTTCAACAGAGTTGTATGCGTAACCACCAACTAAGAATGTTTTTAATCTTCCATTTGGTTTGATTTCTTTAACCATTAATCCCAATGTATCCACGTGAGCTGCGAATGTAGATTGTTTTTCGTCAGTTTCTCCTCTAAGAGTAACAACCATTGCACCTTTGTTAGTGAAGTTGATTTCAACTTTTCCTAATTCTTCGAATTTTTTTCTAACTTTTTCCATAACGACTTTAGTGTCGCCAGATGGAGAAGAAGTCATTAAAATTTCTTCTAAAAAATCTAAATTTTCCATATTGAGAACCTCCTAAAATATATTTTTATGATACCACATATAATCACATTGTTTCAATTATTTGAGCTCATAGTTAATGTTTTCGTTAATGATTAAGAGATTAATTGGTTTTTAAAATTTTCACAGTGAATGTTTCGTTTGAATACACTATTTTAATTTTATAATTCATATCTTCAAGTAAGTTTTCGACGATATACATTCCAATTCCTTTAGATTTATTTTTTGTGGATGATACGAAAGGGTGTGTGATTTTCTTTAAAAGATTTTTATCTACAGTTGTAGGGTTGTTTGAAATCTCAATAACATCATTAAAATCGCATCGTATGTTTCCTCCGAAATCTGTGTATTCTATTGCGTTTTTTAGTAAGTTATCAAAAATTATTCTGAAATGGTCATAATCTACTATGTCGGATTTTTCTCCTTTAATCGTTACTTTCAAATTTTTCTCAGCTATTAAATCATGATGATTTTTAACGGATTCTCTCATTATCTCTGATAATTTCAAATTTTCCATTATCGGATTTTCATCAATTTTATTCATGAATAATAAATCATCTATTAGAATTTGAATTTGGTATAATTTTTTCCTAAGTTCTGGCAAGTACTTGTCGGTGTCTTCGTATTTTCCTATTTTTTCAATCATACTATCATTCAATAAAATAGCAGTTTGAAGAGGTGTCTTCAATTCGTGAGATGTAGATTTGATGAAGATTTCTTTTTTCTTCGTGTTTTTTTCTAATATTTTATAATTCTCAGTTAGTGTTTCGTACAGTAATTTCAAGTTATTAGAAAGTTCTTCGATCTCATCGTTAGTATGAATTTCCAAATCATATTTGGCGTTTTTTTGGTTTTTGGATACTTTAGTGAAATTATTCATCTTTAGAATTGGTTGTGTTATTGATTTTGAGTAGATTTTATTTAGTAAGAACACTATCATTACTATAAGCAAGAAAATCACAGGAAATGCAGAAATCACAGTAGATTTTATATCGGAAATGCTGTTAAATATATAAGGATATATAGAAACATAAGTTCCTTCAGAATGTTTTGATATTAAAATAAGATTAGTAGCGATAGAATCTTTTGTTTTGGACTCTGCTTTAATTAGTATTGAATTATTCTTTCTTTTAATACTAAAAGTGTCTTTTGATACATTATTGATATTACTGTAACTATCAATTATAACGTATTTTTCTAGTTCTTTTTTTGCTTCTTTTATTAAAGGGTTTATTAATCTTTCAGAATTTTTAGAATTTATCTCTTTGAACTCATCGGTTTCAAGAGAGCGTAAAAGATTTTTTATATTTTCATTTTTAATTGTCATACTTAAATTAAATCGCAGACCTGAAAACACAACTTTATCTTTTCCTTTAGGAATAAAATATGAATACATACCCTCTTTTGCGATTTCATTTAGATTATTGTAATTTTTGTTTTTTATAAATGAATCATGAACTGATGATGCAATATTCTCTGCTGATTCTATTTTTTTTTCTAAGTATACATTGGGCATATAAAAAGCCATATAGGAAAATATAATAGTACATATCAAGAGAGTGAGGATGATATTATAGAGAAAATTTTTTGATGAAATATTTAATTTAGGCTTCTTCATTTAACTTATACCCCGCTCCTATAACTGTTTTAATAAAGTCTTTGGGTAGTTTTTTCCTCAAATTTTTTATATGGGAATCTATAGTTCTACTGCTTCCATAAAAATCTGTGTTGTAGAGAGAATTAATGAGATTTTCTCTTGAAAATACTTTTGTTGGATTGTTTAGAAACAACGACATAATTTGAAACTCTGTCACTGTTAATTTCAAATCCATTCCATTGTATAATACGCGAAAACCTTCTTCATCTAACGATAATCCCACCTGTGAAGTGTTTTGTGAAAAACTTCTTCTTTTCATTATCATTTCTAGTTTTTTAATCAATAGTATTGGCTGAACTGGCTTGACAATATAATCGTCACAATACAGATCAAAAGCACTAATTTGAGTATTTAAATCGTCAAGAGCAGTCAGCATCAATACGTTTGAGTTTGATATAGACGGAGTATTTCGTATAAACCTTAATACATCTATTCCGCTGCTTTCTCCTTCGACCATAATATCTAAGATGATAGCATCAAAACTATTACTACTTAAAATTTTAATCGCCTCATCGCCATTTGAACTTTGACACACATCAAATCCAGCTATTTTCATGTATTCGGTTAAAATCTCTCTTATTTGCAATTCGTCTTCTAAAAAGAATATTTTTTTCATACCATCACATCCTACAATAATTATATAATAAGTTGATAAAAAATGTAGTTGTTAGTTCGATTTGCGTTTGTTTTTGTAAATAGATATAGTAAATAATACTAATGATAATAAGACTAATACGATTAAAGATTGAAAGAATGAATAGTTTAATTTTGCTCCTTTTGCTACTTCATTCACATATTCTATAGAAGAAAAGTGACTAATTGGAATTAATTGTGCAATCTTCTTGATTCCTTTTGGCATATCCTCTACTTGAATCCCCATCATTCCTCCAAGTATCATACTCAAAAAGTATATTCCCATTGAAAGGGAAAAAGAAATAGAGAATTTTTTAAAGAATATGCATATAGAATATCCGATAAAAAAAGAAGCAACAGCAATCAAAGTTACAAATCCTGTGTGTTTTATTATTGATATTAAAGGAATATTAACACCTAAAGCGTATTTCATAACCCCAAAATAAAAAATATTACATACAGTCCAGAATAAATAATAGACTATAAATTTGTATTTTGCCATTGATAAATGATTAATTGAAAACAAGTCTAGCCTATCATATACACCTTCTTCCAAATCTTTAGCAAATAATGCTGATAATCCAACTAAGAATATAGAAAGTGGGCTTATAATACTAATAGTTAAAACTATGCTTCTTTTTACCTCATCAATGAGAGATGCAGGAATATCTTTGAGTCCCGATATTATTAGAAACGACATCAATATTGGAAATACCATTCCGAAAAATAAACCTGCAAAGTTTTGTAAAAGTAACTTTGTTTCAAACTTAAAAATGTATTTGTTCATTATTTTGCTCCTTCCTTCTTCAATGCATTAAGAACTGTAAGTTCAATAGAATCATTCAAACGTTCGAATTGTTGATCATTATCCACAAGAGTGGATATCAATCTTTTCTCTGTATTTATATCATGAAATCCTGCAGCTATTTTGTTTTCCATTGCTTCTAATCTTATATCTTTTGGTATAAGTGATTCTGTTATACTGTTTTTTTCGGTTAAAATAACTGAACTTGTACAGTACTTTAAGAACATCTCTCTTTTTTTTCCATAGAAAAGAACTTTTCCTTCATGTAAATACAACAACTTATCACAAATATCCTCTAATTCTTGATAATAATGACTAACCATGAGGATTGTTGTCGACTTGTCTTTGTAGTATTCTACTATTTTTTCCATTAATGATTGTCGACTCACAAAATCTAGCCCTGTTGTTACCTCATCAAATATAGTGACTGGAGAATTTTGCCACATAACCAAAATCAAAGTGAGTTTTTGTTTTTCTCCACCAGATAATTTTTTAAATGATTTGTGAAGCAATTTTTCGAAATCGAAAAACTTTATTAAATCCATCAGATTTGAATCTGATTCTATTTTTTTATTAGTAATCATTTGAATAATATCTTTTGTTTTTACCGTTTCTGAATAATTGTTAAACTGCATGTGAACTGCAATTTTTTCTTTGGGTATATCATTTAAAATGCTTCCACTATAATTAACTAATCCCAAAATTGCCTTAATTAACGTGGATTTTCCGGCACCATTTGATCCAATAATTCCTATTTTATGAGCATCTTCTAGGACGATTTCATCTTTAATATCAACAGCAATTTTGTCTTTGTATTGAACTTTAACGTTATTTAATTTAATCATAAGCTCCTCCTTGTTATCTATATAATAAAATGCTGGTGTGGATTTAAAGTGCATTTGGTATATAATTTAGGTAAATTATTATGATAGAATTAATTGAGGTGAAAAATGAAAGGATATTTTGCATCGCATTTCTTCAACGACGCAATGTTTCGTTGGACTGAAGATTTGGCGAGATTTATAGAGAAAGAAGTGGACATTGATTTGTATGTGCCACAACGAAATGATTCGATAAACAACAAAAAAGACAATGATGCTACAATCACTGACATCGACATCGCAAGAAATGACATGGCGAAGCTAAGAGAAGCAGACATTCTTATAGCATGTCTTGATGGATTGTCGATTGACGATGGTGTTGCAGGAGAAATCATGGCTTTTTCTGTGATGAAAGATTACGAAGAAGAATACAAATTTACTGACAAGAAAAGAATTATAATTGGTTTTGTGACAGACATGAGATATTTGGGAACTGGAGAGAACAAATTATACAGAAACCAAATGATAGTCGGTCAAGTTAAAGACAAGGGATATTTCATTGTGGGCTATCCAAATACAGACGATTACAAGAAAGAAATCGTGGATATTATTAAAAGAGAATATTGAGAGAAAATCTAGCTAGAAATAGCTAGTTTTTTTATTGACAAATGAGAAATCGAAAATTAATATATAAGTGATAAGAATATTCACTATCAAGAGGGAGAAGAATGAGAAGAAAGTACTTATCTGGAATATGCAAATTAATTTATTTAATAACAGTAATTTTAATATTTATAGTTAACAAGAGAAATATTCAATTACCAAAAATCACATTGATTCTTTTAGTGGGAATAAATATGTTTAGCTTTGCCGCAAATATATTTTTATCGGAAATATCAAAAAAGTTAAAAATTGGCATAATTTTGTCTTTGGTAATTTTTTACGTAATTTTCTTAATTTTAATATGATTTAATAGCAAATTGAAATATTCTTATCGTAACATAGCGAAGTTCTCATTGGATTTTGGTAGAGATTTGGTGAGGACTTTTTTGTTGGTATCAGAATTAGATATAACTTGGTGTATAATATAAATGAAAGAATAATTTAAAATAACAAATCAGTCAAATTACAGTTTTCATACTATTTTTAAATGGCGGAATATGGTATAATTAGTAGTTGTGATTTGTAGTTAACTTAACAGTTAAATGAATCTAATAATTTGAAAGGAAGTTGTTATGAATAAATTAGCGATAATTGGCGCACAATGGGGAGACGAAGGTAAGGGAAAGGTTGTAAATTATTTTTCTCAATTTAATGATATTATTGTAAGATCTTCTGGTGGAGCCAACGCAGGACATACTATTTATTTTAAAGACAAAAAATACGTACATCATTTACTACCATCTATAACTTTTGACACAGATTCTAAGGGATTTTTGGCAAAAGGAATGGTAATCGAATTAGAACAAATGATTGAAGAGTTGAAGGTTTTGGAAGCTGATTTTCCAGGAATTTCCAAGAGATTTATGGTCGATGTAGAAACATTTATCGTTCTACCTTACCATAAAGAAGAAGATGGATTGTTGGAATCTATGAGAAAAAATCCTATCGGAACTACAAAAAGAGGTATCGGACCTGCTTATCAAGACAAAGCTGCAAGACAAAACGTTAGAATTATTGATTTGTTTGACGATGAATTGTTAAGAGAACGTGTTGAAGAAATAGTTTATTTGAAAAACAACATCTACGAAGGCAAAATGCACATCGATGTCGATGAAACAGTAAATTATTTGCTTGACCAATTCGACCAATTATTAAAATTAGGCGTTACATTTACATCAGCATCTGAAATTGAAGATGAAATCAAAAACAAAAGAGTTCTTTTTGAAGGCGCACAAGGAATCATGCTTGACTTAGATTCAGGAACATATCCATACGTTACATCAAGCACAACAACTGCCTACAGTGCATCAGCAGCAGATGTTACATTGACTGATGATGACACAATCATGGGAGTTGTAAAAGCATACACATCCAGAGTTGGGGAAGGAGAATTCCCAACAGAATTGTTCGATGAAGAAGCTGACAAGCTTAGAAAATTAGGCAATGAATTCGGAGCAACAACTGGAAGAAACAGACGTGTAGGTTGGATTGACCTTGCACAATTACGTTATGCAATCAAAAAGAGCAAAATCAACTCAATCGTCATGACAAAAGCAGACGTATTGAACGGCTACGACAAAGTAAAAGTATGCGTTGGATATGAAATTGATGGAGTTGAACAAAAAATGCCATTCATTTCAAATGATTTCAAAAAAGCAAAACCAATCTACAAAGAATTTGACGGTTGGAATGATGTGTTTGAAGTAAACTTCTTGAAATACATGACATTCATCGAAAAAGAATTAGACACAGAAATCTCTTATGTTTCTTATGGTCCAAAAACAGAAGAAATTATGGAAAAAAGAGATTTTATCATGAATATAAAATAAAATATTACAAATTATACCGTGGACTAGATCCACGGTATTTTTTTGCCCAAATTTAAATTAATCAAAAAATTTTTTCAAAATTGTTGAACATAGTTCAAAAAAGTGGTACAATAAAAAACGTCAAAAGAAATGAACAGTGTTCAATAGATGAAAGGAGGTTAGTTGTGTCGTATTTGGACGAAAAGAAAAAAGATAATAAATTACAAATAATTCAGTCTGCAGTTAAGATGTTTGAGAAAAAAGGTGTCGAAAAGACAACTATCAGAGATATTATGAGCAACACTGATTTGGGATTGGGAACTTTTTATTCGTATTTTAAGGACAAGGAAGATTTGAAGGAACAAATCGTCCTGTCAAAGGTTGTTGATTTGGTGCTTGAAGCCGAGAAAAAATGCACGCAAGAAGATCATGTTGAAAGGTTTATTAGTTTTTTGGATTATATTATTGATTATTACATTGCTCATCCTTTTGAGTTTGAACTTGTTGCGAGCAATTTGAACTGGGCGTTGTATGCGAAGGTTGAAAATGAAGAAAGATTTGCCGAAGCGGACACTACACTGAAATACATTTTGAACAAGTATTCACAGTTGTTCTCAAAGGAATATTCTGATTCACAAAAATTATATATTCTTTCTTTGACGATTGAAACTGTGATTTCAACTTGCAAACTTGCAATCAGAAAGGATTCTATTTTATCAATTGATGAAATGAAGTCTGTTTTGGTTGAGGTGATTAAACAAATTTTAAATAGATAAGGGTGATTTACATGAAGAAATTTTCAGAATTTATAGCTAATCATCCCAAGCTAGTGCTTTTGGTTATGACTTTGTTGTTGATTCCATCAATAATTGGTTATAAGGCTACAAATATCAACTACGATATTTTGTCTTATTTGCCAACTGATTTGAAATCAACACAAGGTCAATCTATTTTGGATAAAGATTTCAAAAACGCAGCTACTGGGATGTTGATTTTAGAAGGCAGTGACAATGATGCCGAGAAATTGAGAGAACAAGTGCAAAAAATCGACGGGGTTGAGGATGTTATCTCCAAGACTTCGATTATTGGGCCGACTGTTCCCAACGAATTTTTGCCAGACGATATTAGAGATGTGTTCTACGCAAAAGATAGTACGTTGATGATGGTTAAATTTAGCGAATCCTCATCTTCAATGAGAACTATGAAGGCAATCGAACAAATCAAAAAAATCGAATCGAAACAAAAATATTTGAGCGGAATTAGCGCTCTTGTAAAAGATACGAAGGATTTGATTGACAAGGAAACGCCGATTTATGTAATGCTTGCTGTGGCACTTGGACTTGTGGTGTTGAGCTTGACGAATGAATCGACTGTAATTCCATTCGTGTTTATGTTGAATATAGGATATGCTGTTATTTATAATTTTGGGACTAATATATTTTTGGGACAAATATCCTACATTACCAAGGCAATCGCAGCGGTGTTGCAACTTGCCGTAACGATGGATTATTCGATTTTCTTGTATCACAGATACGCAGCGGAAAAGAAAAAGAGAGATTCTCACGCAAAGGCAATGGCAAAGGCAATTGAGGCGACATTCTCATCTCTTTTCTCATCTTCACTTACAACTTTTGCGGGATTTTTGGTTTTAATATTAATGAGATTGTCTTTGGGTAAAGACATTGGACTTGTAATGAGCAAGGGCGTGTTCATCGGACTTTTATCTACTTTGATTGTTCTTCCACCAATGCTACTTCTTACAGAAAAAGCTGTGGACAAATATAATCACAAGGTATTACTTCCAGAATTTAACAAATTATCAAACTTCGTCGTAGATAAGAGAAAAGTGTTGGCAATGATATTTGTAGTGTTATTTATTCCAGCGATTTATGGATCTGTAAACACAAAATTATACTACAATTTGGATAGATCATTGCCACAAGATTTGGATTCAATAGTATCTCTTAATAAAATGAAAAAAGACTACAACATGGCAAGTACTCATTTTATCGTCGTAAAAGACAATTTATCTAACACTGCTATGAATTCTATGATTGATGAATTAAAACATATCGACGGAATAAATTCAGTTGTTGGAACAAGCTCGATTACTGGAGTTACAATTCCTGCAACATTCTTACCAGATAAACTCAGAGATAATTTCGTAAAAAACGGCTACGAAATGATTATGGTTAATTCAAAATACCAAACAGCATCTGACGAGGTTAACAAACAAATCACACAAATGCGTGATGTAATTGCAAAACACGACAAGGACGGATATTTGACAGGCGAAGCTGTTCTTACAGACGATTTGACAGATATTTCTGACCAAGATTTCAAGATGGTTAACATAGCATCATTAATCGCAGTATTCATAATCATCGCAATATCTTTCAAATCATTTGGAATTCCAGTTGTATTGATAGCGGCAATTGAACTTGCAATTCAAATCAACATGGCAATCCCATTCTACTTCAATCAAACAATTCCGTTTATCACATCGATTGTTATCGGCGTAATTCAACTGGGATCGACGATAGATTATTCTATACTGATGACCGACAGATTCTTGTACGAATATCGAAAGAGCAAAGATTTAAATGGCTCGTTGAAAACATCAGTAAAAGAAACTTCCAAATCAATTGTTACAAGTGCCTTATCATTCATGGCTGCTACAATTGGCGTAGGAATTTATTCAAAAATGGAAATAGTATCCACAATATGTACGTTACTTGCTAGGGGAGCAATCATCAGTATGCTTGTAATTATAATATTACTTCCAGCAATATTGAGCGTTACATTCCCATTTATCAAGAAAACAACTAAAAATTTAGCGTAAAGGAGAACACTATGAAGAAAAATATCGAAAAAATCTTAGCGTTGTCATTAATTTCTTCGATGACATTTGCTAATTTATCATTTGCAGAACAACAAGATTTAATCAAAAAATCAGAAACTGTTTATGTAACAGTAGAAGGTAATGAAATCAAAGACAAATCAGTTTCTGTGTGGTTAAATTCAGATAAAAATATAAAAGCAAACGACAAATCTAATTTGACAAATGTAAAAGATTTGAAAACAGACAAGGAACTAAAATCTGAAAATGGTTATTTGAAATTAGATGAAAACAAAAAAGACATCTACTATAAAGGTGATACAGACAAGAAACTTCCAGTGGATGTATCTGTAAAATATTTCTTGGATGGAAAAGAAATGAAAGCTTCTGAATTGGAAGGAAAATCTGGTCATTTGAAGATTGTAATCACTTCTAAAAATAACAGATACGAAAAGAAAACAATTGATGGACAATCAAGAAATGTATATTCACCATACGTCGTAGTAGCGGCGATGACATTTGACGATGAAAAAGTAAACAACGTATCATCAGACGATGTTAAAATCGTAAAAGACGGCAAGAACGAAATAGTAACTACAGTTATGACACCAGGCATGAAACAAAACTTGAGTGGGATTGTAGAAGACAAAAATTTGGACAAATTCAAAGACGAAGTTTCAGTTGAAATGGACATTAAGGATTACAAACCAGTAGAAATCTATTCTGTAATCACTAATGAATTTTTCCAAGAAAAGAAAAACATCGATTCATTGGATAAACTTCAAAACGGTGTTAAAGAATTACAAGATAATTCACAAAAACTTGTAGATGCATCAGTTAAATTATCCGAAGGACAAGACAAACTAAACTCAGGAATTTCACAAATGCAAACAGGAGTTACCAAACTACACAATGGTTCACAAAAACTTGCATCATCAACACAACAAATGCAAGGCAAATTCTCAGGAATACAAGGGAAAGTAGGTCCTATCCAAGGATATATAGCTCAAATGAATGACGGTAGCTTGAAACTATACAACGGAATTTCTGACTACACAGCTGCAGTTGGAAAAATAAAAGAAAACACAGCCAAAATCAAAGAAGGATCAGAAAAATTAGCGAAAGGTGCTACTGATTTGGATAACGGAGTTGGCAAATTAAAAGATGCCACTTCACAATTAAGAGCTGGAACTGAAAATATGAAACAAATGAATGCACAAAAAGACCAATTACTTGAAAAATCAACTCAACTATCAAACGGATTGAATAGTTTGGCAGGAAGTTATGGTCAATTAGCAGATACAGTTGAACAAATTTCAGGAAAATCTCAACAATTAAAAGATTCAAGCGCACAATTCAACGAAAAATTACAACAAGTAGCACAACTTGCAGGTGGTGCTGATGGAAGTGCAAACGCAGAAAAAATAGCCCTTGGACTTGAAACATCTGCCGAAGGATTGAACAACGCAATCCAACAATTACAAACAAAAAATGAAGATGGACAACTAAGCGACACAATAGCATATCTTCAAGCACAAAAAAACGTAATGTACGTTCAAGCACAATCAATCAGAAATGCTGGTTCACAAAATGCTGGGCAACAAAAACTACAAGCAGCATTAAATGAATTAGCTCAAAGTTCAAGTGCATTATCACAAGGAAACGCTGATTTATCCAATGCACTTATGAGAACATCAGCTGCCATGAATCAATCCAAATCAAAACTTGTGGATTCTTCTAACCAATTATCACAAGGATTGGGACAAATGGGTGGCGCATTGAATGGCGCTGAAGGATTATCAACATTAAAGGATTCCATCGACAAACTTGACGATGCAACAGGTCAAATCAAAGGTGGATCACAATCATTAAAAGAAGGTACATTGCAAAACGAACAAGCAATGGCAATGCTTTTAAATGGAATAAAAGATTTGGATAAGAATTCAAGTGCATTAGTTGAAGGCTCTAAGAAATTATCTGGTGGATTACAAGAGTTCAATAAACAATCAGCTCTTTTATCTTCATTGTCACAAATAAATGATAAAGCTATCATTCCAATGAGTAACGCAATCAATATGTTAAACGATGGACTTGGACAATTAGATTCATCAACTGGACAATTAAAATCAGGAAGCGACAAGCTTTCATCTGGACAAAAAGAATTCAGTTCCAAATTAAAAGAATACAAAGAAAAAGGAATTGATGAATTATCCAACAAAACAAAAGATTTGAACAAATTCAAAGACATAATCGATGCTATGATTGATTTGGCAGTAAAAGATTCTTCATTCACAGGAACAGACAATAATTTTGAAACAAAATCAAGAATTATTGAAAAAATAAAATAGTAATCTTTACAAAAACATTCTATTCTGATACAATCTAATGTATCGATGAAGAGAATATTAGTTCTATACGATTTTTCAGAGAGAAAGTGTAAGGTGGAAACTTTCATTTACGATAGAATGAACCTAACTCGGAGATTATGTCAAAATCATAGGGTTGTCACCTTATAACTAACAAACTAGAAGTGGTATAGCGATCCTTCGTCTTCGTGACGAGGGATCTTTTTTTAGATACATATAACTACTAAAAGAAAGGAACTTATAAATTATGAGAATGAATAAATTTTATATGCCAACTTTAAGAGAGGATCCACAAGATGCAGAAATAGCAAGCCACAAGCTTCTATTAAGAGCTGGCATGATTAGAAAAACGGCAGCAGGATTGTACAGTTATTTGCCATTGGGATATCGAATTGTAAGAAAGGTAGAAAACATCGTTCGTGAAGAAATGGACAACTACGGCTCACAAGAAATTCACATGCCAATAACTCAACCTCGTGAAATCTGGGAAGAATCTGGAAGATGGAAGACATTTGGACCAGAAATGTTCAAGCTCAAAGACAGAAACAACCGTGAATTCTGCCTTGGACCAACAGCCGAAGAATATTTTACAGATTTAGTAAAAGGTGAAATCAAAAGCTACAAGCAACTTCCACTTAATATTTACCAAATCCAAACAAAATACCGTGATGAAAAAAGACCAAGATTTGGAATCAATCGTTCCAGAGAATTCTTGATGCAAGATGCTTATACATTTGATGTCAACGAAGAAGCAATGGGTGAAGCTTACATGAACATGTGGAGAGCGTATGAAGTTGTATTCAACAGACTTGGTTTGGAATACAAAATCGTAGCTGGAGACAGTGGCGCAATGGGCGGCAACAGTTCACACGAATTCATCGCACTTAGCGATGTAGGTGAAGGTGTGATTTGCTACAGCGATGACAGTGATTTCGCAGCAACAGATGAAAAAGCCTACGTCTACTATCAAGTAAACGATGAAAATGTAGAAAAACTTTCATCAGAAAAAGTCCTCACACCAAACTGCAAAACAATTGAAGAAGTAAGTGATTTCTTGAATGTTGACGCAGCACATTGTTTGAAGGCTGTGGATTTAATGGTAGAAGGAAAACCTGTAATTGTGTTCATACCAGGAGATCGTGAACTTAACATGTCCAAACTTGTAAGTTATTTGAAATGTCCGGAACACGAAATAGAAATGATGGAAGAACAAGATATCTTGGCATTGAACAGTTCACCAGGATTTACAGGACCAATCGGACTAGATTGTAGAATCATAATTGATTCAAGAGTTAAGCAAATGAAAAACTTCGTCGTTGGAGCGAATGAAGAAAACTACCACATAAAAAACGTAAACTATGGAGATGATTTTGAAGGAGAAATCGTGGAAGATTTGTTGATGGTACAAGAGGGAGACATCGACCCTGAAGCAAAATCTCCATTGAAATTTAAAAGAGGAATCGAAGTTGGAAATATCTTCCAATTGGGACAAAAATATTCCAAGAGCATGAATGCTACATTCCTTGATGAAAATGGAAAAGAACAATTCTTCTGGATGGGCTCATACGGAATCGGCGTTACAAGAAGTGTCAGCGCAATTGTAGAACAAAACCACGACGACAAGGGAATGATTTGGCCATTAGTTGTAGCTCCATATCATGTGATCATCACAATTGTTAACACAAAAGATGAAGAACAAAACACTCTTGCAGAAAAACTTTACGAAAAATTACTTCTTCAAGGAGTAGAAGTTCTACTTGATGATAGAAAAGAAAGAGTAGGAGTAAAATTCAACGACCGTGATTTGATAGGAATTCCACTAAGAATAACTGTCGGTAAGAAAGCTGCTGAAGATATCGTAGAATTTTCTGAAAGAAGAACGCTTGAAAATGTAGAAATGTCATCAACAGAAGCTTACGAGAAAGTAATGGAAATCATCAACTCCAACCTAAAATCAGTTGGTGGATTGTACAGATAATTTAATTTGATATTTAAAACGAAAACTACGGGTGATAAGGCTCGTAGTTTTTTTATTTCAAAAATGTAAAGTATACTTGACAAAATATGTAAAGCATACTATACTAAAAATGTAAAGCGAACTTTGCAAAGGAGAAAAAATGAAAAATATTATTTCCCAATTAAGAAAAGAAAACAAAATTACTCAGGAAGAATTGGCGAATGAAGTTGGAGTGACAAGACAAACTATCACATCGATAGAAAATGGAAAATACATCGCATCACTCCCACTTGCATTCAAAATAGCCAAATTTTTTGAAATGAAAATCGAAGACATATTTACAATAGAGGAGGACGATTAAATGAAAAACTTACAAAACTACAGAAAAGAAATAGCGCGTAGAATATCTTTGCTAGTAGTATTTTGCGTCATAGCTCTCTTGGCTATTGTTCTAGGAGCGGACTTTTTGAAAGATATATCACTAGGGACTACAGATAGAACAGACTATGTTTTGGGATTTTTCACAGGAATAGAACTAGTTTGCGTATTTTATATGGGATGTTTGATAAGAGCCTACAGAGATGAAAAATATCTAAAAGAAATGTATACGAAAGAAACAGACGAACGTGAAAGATTAATAAGAATGAAATCTGGAAAAGACATCGTACCAATATTGTCATTAGTCATAGCAGTAATCGCCTGCGTCATGTCCTATGTAAACTATGAAGTGTTCATCGCACTTACAGCAGTATCCATTGCACAAATAATTATAACACTGATACTGAAAATATATTGGAGCAAGAAATTGTAGTAATAAAATTTTTTTCTCGCCAATATTGATTTATCTACGCCAAATCGATAAAAAATGGCGAGATTAATCTCGCCAATATTGATTTATCTACGCCATTTATGGTATAATGGCGAGAAAGATGGTGAGAATGTATGAGAGAATTTGATTATTCAAAATTATTAAATCTAAATATTCCTGCAAATATGTACGATTTGATATCAAAAATTTACGAATATAAAGGCAAACAGGAACTTTATGTAGAAAATTTTTCTGATGTACTTGAAAAGATGGTGGAGGTTGCGAAGATTCAGTCGACAAAATCTTCTAATGCAATCGAAGGAATTTCTACAAATGATAGTAGATTAGAAGAATTGATGAATAAAAAAAGCGAGCCTAGAAATAGAAATGAAGAGGAAATATATGGATATAGGGAAGTGCTGGATATTATCCACGAAAATTATACGGATATTGACCTTACGAAAAATAATATCTTGACTCTTCATAGTAGGTTGTATTATTACTCTTCTGAAAATCATAAGGGGAAATTCAAAACTATCGATAATAGCATTGTGGAAACAAATGCATTTGGAGAGAAAAAAATAAGGTTTCAACCAGTATCTGCATTTGAAACGGAAAATTATATCGATAAGATGATAAGTGCTTATGATGAAGCAGTAAAATTAAAAGTACCACCACTGTTGTTAATTCCAGTTGTGGTGCATGATTTTTTGTGTATTCATCCTTTTTATGACGGAAATGGAAGAATGTCAAGGCTGTTGACGCTTTTACTTTTATACAAAAATGGGTTTTTTGTAGGGAAATATATTTCTTTGGAAATGATAATTGAAGATACTAAGGATATGTATTATGAACAATTACAAGCATCGAGCGAGAATTGGCATTCTGGAGATAATGACGAGTTGCCATTTATCAAATATATGTTATCTGTTATTTACAAATCGTATGTTGAATGTGATGAGAGATTCAGACTAATAGGAGAGAAATCTTTGACATCTGCCGATAGAATTATGAAAGTTTTCGAAAAAACTCTGAAACCATTGTCAAAGTCTGATATTGTCATAATTTGTCCAGACATTTCTCAAAGAACTATTGAAAGAGCCTTAAAAGAATTAAAAGACACACATTTAATCAAACAAATAGGTAGTGGAAGGGCAACTAAATATATTAAAGCATGATTTTGCGCAATCAAAAAAGCTGTGAGAAAACTCACAGCTTTTGTTTTTTTGTTAGCAGCAGCAAGATCCGCCGTCACAGCAGTCGCCTGCAGAAGTGGTAGGAGCGTCGCCACAACCGTCAAACAAACCAAAGTGTTTGCTTCTGTCGCCGACTACATCAAAATATTTTCCGAATCTTGTATCTTGTACCATTGCACAGCTATTTCCGCACACTGCCATTGGTAAATCTACGAAAAATCTGTGGTGGTCATCTAGGTCGAAATAATTGTCGCAGCCTATCATTCCTCCACGATATGTCGCAAATTGTCCGTATTGTTCACATTTATCTTCAATAATTCCTGGTAATTTTATTGCTCTTACAGTTCTTGATGTGAAGTTAACATTACCAACTAATTTTTCAATTTCCTTGTTTTCGATTGGAGCTTTTGTTGTTTTAGTGTATCTGAAATCTTCCCAGCCTATTTTTCTCAAAAGTCTTCTAAAATCTTCGACATACATTGCTCCTGCTAAGCATTCGCCACGCAATACAGGGTTTTGGTAGATTTCATCTGGAACTCTTCTGTCAGCGAAAATATCTGAGAAGTATAATTCTCCACCCTTTTTCAATACTCTCCACACTTCTTTGAACACTTCTTCCTTGAATGGAGAAAGGTTGATAACGCAGTTACTGATTACAACATCGATTGATTCGTCTTCGATTCCAATTGATTTCAAATCTTCGATGTAGCCTTTTTTGAATTCTACGTTTGATTTCTTGTATCCGAATTTTTCAGCCATTTCGTCTTGGTATTTCTTAGCGAAGTTCAATTGGTCATCAGTCATGTCGACACCGATTACTTTTCCATTTGCGCCAACTAATTTAGATGCAATGTAAACATCCAATCCAGTTCCGCATCCCAAATCCAATACAGTGCATCCTTCTAATGCTGGTGGGATAGGGGAGCCACATCCGTAAAATCTTTTGATAATTTCAGGATTAATCATACTTCTTATTTCTTTCAAATGATCAGGCATATTATCTTGACAACTACAGATTTTTGTTTCCATTTGTCCTTCTTTTTCTGTAGTTATATTGCTGTAATACTCTGATACTTGTTTTCTAATGTCTTCCATAAAAACCTCCTATTGTTATTAAATTATTAATTGCAGCTGCAGTTTTTCTTGTTTTGCATTGGTTCGATAAACTTTGTAAACAAAATCGCCGACAAACCGCCACCGATTAATGGTGCAAGCGCATAAACGATGAATGCATCCATTGAGAATGCAACGTTTTTCCATCCAACGAAATATGCCACGATTCTTGGGCCGAAATCTCTCGCTGGATTGAGTCCTGCATCAGTCATAGGTCCAATCGTGCAAATCAATGCTGTTACTGTTAGACCGATGAATAATGGGAAAATATCATCGCTTGGTCTACCTACGTTGCAACCTTCAGTCATTGAGAAAATTATCATAACCAAAATGAAAACTCCAAGAGCTTCTGCAAATGCTGCAACAGGCATGCTAATTACACCATTAGCTGTGTTTGGGAACACTTCGCACCAAATACTTGATGCAGGAGTTGCCACATCCATTGTCACATTCGCTGCATCCAAGCTTTTCTTGACAGAATCTTGAAAGAATACCCACAATGCACTAGCTGCCAAGATTGCTCCGACGAATTGTCCAAGAACATAAACTGGGAAATTCTTCCATGAACATCTTTTTGAAATACACATTGCAAATGTAACCGCAGGATTAAAATGCGCACAGGATAAATTTCTTGTAGTGTAAATTGCAATAGCGATTGCAAGACCCCAAACCATACCAACTTGGAATGGACCGGTGTGAGCTTGATATAAAGTAGCCGTCGCTACAGCGCCAATTCCCAAAAAACACATCAAAAATGTACCGATAACCTCACCAGTGAATCCTTGGATAAGGCTTTCTTTTGTTACGACTTCGCAACAACAATTGTCTCCTTCTGAACTCATTAGTTCACCTCCTGATATTATTAGAGATAAATATTATCGCTATTTAATTGTATAATATATAACAAAACCCGTCAATGAAATTTCACAATTGTTTTAAACGCTAAATTAGGTGTATAATTGAAAGAAAATTATGTGATATTATATAAAAAAAAGGATGTGCGATTATGAAAACTGACAAAATAATTTTGAGAAAATTTACAATAAATGATGCAGAAAAAATGTTTGAAAATTGGTCAAGTGACAGTAGAGTTACGAAATTTTTATCGTGGAATCCACACACAAAAGTCTCGGAATCTGAAAATATTATCAAACAATGGATAAATGATGACAAGAACATCAATTTTGCGATTTGCAACACTGATGATGAAAACATCGGTAGCATTGCAGCTAGGTTAATCAAAGAAAACCCCAAGACTTATAATATCGGTTATTGTTTGGGATACGATTATTGGTCACAGGGAATAATGACCGAGTCTTTGAAACTCGTGCTAAAATATTTGTTTGAAGAAAAACACGCAGTAAGAGTAGAAGCCACACACGACAGGAGAAATCCTGCAAGTGGAAAAGTAATGATGAACGCAAATATGAAATACGAAGGATGTCTTAGAAAATCAGCCACAAATAACCAAGGTGTTGCAGATTCTTGTATGTATTCTATGATTGATGAAGATTACGAATGTGATTTTGTGATTCCTGAATTTGATGAGATGAATTTCAGACAAGAATTGTTGGCGGATGAAAAGACGATGAGTTTCAATGAAAAATACGGCGGAGCTATTGATTTCTCAGAAGACAAATGGCAAAGCTGGTATGACAAATGGATAAACTCTGAAGACAGATTTTACTATTATATTATGGGTCGTAACAAGCCTGTCGGAGAATGTTGTATATATAAGGAAGATGATAGGTGGATTTGCAGTTTAATTGTAAAAGATGAATACAGAAACAACGGCTACGGGAAAAAAGGGTTGATGTTTTTGATTGATTTGGCAAAAAAACTAGACATAGATGAGCTATATGACAATATTGGTACCTGTAATCCTTCGTTGAATTTATTTTTGAAATGTGGATTTGAGGTCGTATATACTATTGAGGAGTATTCAACTGTAAGAATTAAAACACGCTAACTTGTATTAATTTTTTATTAAGAGTATGATGTAATAGATAATTTTATTTAGATTGAATTTTAGAATGGATGATTAGATGAAGAATAAGAATTTTTACAAAAGAGCGATACAGGTGGCGTGGCCGTCGGTGTTGGAGAGCTTTTTCATTGCACTTGCAGGAATTATCGACACATACATGGTGTCTTCGATTGGAAGCTCTGCAGTAGCAGCCGTAGGTCTTACAACCCAACCTAAATTTATAGCATTGTCGATATTTTTCGCCATAAACATCGCAACATCAGCACTTGTAGCTAGACGTCTCGGTGAAGAAGACAAAGAAGGAGCAAACAGAATACTTGTCACAGCGATTATCATGGGACTTGTTCTAACAGTTGTGATAAGCACTTTGATGGTGTATTTTTCAGATAGCATATTGAGACTTGCAGGAAGTAACTCAGACACGCATACTGATGCATTGAATTATTTCAGAATAATAATGGGTGGAATGCTTTTTTCCGTAGTCAGTATGGCGATAAATGCAGCACAAAGAGGATCAGGAAACACGAGAATTGCCTTCACGACCAACTTAGTGTCTAGTATTGTCAATATATTTTTCAACTACTGTTTGATAGGTGGTAATTTTGGTTTTCCGAAGATGGAAGTTTCAGGAGCAGCGCTTGCAACAGTACTTGGAACAGTCGTAAGTAGTATTATGTGCATCAGATCTCTTTTCAGAAAAGATGGTTTCGTACAAATCAAATACATTTTCAAGAAGAAAATCAAACCAACAGTTGAAGTATTCACAAGTATCGTCAAACTTGGAACCAATTTGTTCGTAGAAAATATAGCCATGAGAATCGGATTCTTGACAACAGCATTGATGGCAGCAGGACTAGGAACTGACACATTTGCAGCACACAACGTAGGAATGAATCTTCTTAGCATTTGTTTTGCGTTCGCAGACGGGATGCAAGTTGCAGCAGTCGTTCTAACAGGATCAAGCCTTGGCGCTGGCAAGAAAGAAAACGCCAAGATTTACGGCAAAGTCTGCCAACGAATAGGACTTATGATATCTCTTGTACTATCTTTGATATTGTTGTTATTTGGAAAAGGAATATTCCATTTGTTCTTCGACAAACTCTCCATCATAGAAACAGGAGAAATCATCGCAAGATTCATCACAGTAATAGTCCTTCTACAAATCTCACAAATCATCTACGGAGGATGTTTGAGATCAGCAGGTGATGTAAAATACACATTAATCTCTTCAATCATAAGTGTAACAATCATAAGGACAGTAGTAACATACATCCTTGTATCTGTGTTTGAAATGGGAATCGTGGGAATATGGCTAGGAATCTTCTCCGACCAATTCTCTAGATACATGTTCAATTCAATCAGATTTAGACAAGGTAAATGGGTTAACATTAAAATATAAAAAATCGTCTCGTTTTGATATGTACCATCCTTACTGGATGACCCGGTAAAGATGGCACACATCATTTTGAGACGATTTTTTTAATACTCATGTTTGAAAGCATATGCAATATATTTAACGCCAGATATTGTCAAATACATTCCAATTAAAAATACAACCGTAAAAGATGCTCTTAAAGGATTGTACAACATCATAATTCCAAGAATTAAAGTAATAATATTAATTATGATATTAAGATGGTAAAGTCCACCTGGAACAAACCTTAGATATCTTCCGAAACTAATATCGTTGATTGAATCGATAATAAACCAAATCGAGAACACATACGGAATGATCAATACAGCAGATTGGACATTAAAAACAAGAATGAGGCCAAGTATTATATCTATTATGCTTATCCAAAAGAATGATTTTATGTTCAGACTTGTAAAATCTTTTATATTTTTATAAATTAAAACTCCGCCTACGCCTTTAACAATTGCAATTATTCCAAAATAAATCACCAGACTCGCTAAGCTGGCATATGGATTTTTAAAAGCTATGAATGAAACTATAATAAAACAAATACCTGTAATAAGAGACATCCAATCAACTGATTTCTTTTCTTCTACCATACTAACACCTCCTTAAATTGTTGATATACTTTATATACCCAGATTTAAAGAATATTATTCACTAAATATTAAAAAAATTATTAACAACACTTTGTTGAAAGTTAAAACGAAAATTGTTGGATGAAAATTTGTCGCAAGTTAAAACGAAAAATGTTACCGAAAATTACTGACGACACTTCTTAGCAATAAAAACAAAAATAGTTTTAGCTAAGAATATCATTCGTAAAAAATAATCACAAATTCTAGCGAAGTGAACCGTGAAAAAATCTCACTCGTGCCAGAGCGAAGCTCGCACTTGAGATTTTAGGTTCACAAGCTTTGAATTTGTTTATTTTTGGAGACAGATATTCGTGCTAAATTATTTTTGTTTTTTGAAATGCGTTCAGCAAGAATATAACTTTTACTCCCCGCCCTTTTATTATATAATAAGGAAGGAAACAAATTTTTCGTAAAAATATTGAAATTTTACAAAAAAACTTCAAAAAGGTGTTGACATTGTTGTATAGACAATGTATAATACCAGTTGTGCCTAAAGTTAGTAAGCGTAGAAGTGGAAGGTTGCTCGGGAAACGTGATTAATCTTCCGAGGTAATTTTCACCGAGAAGTCCTACACGATTAGGGCGATGGGTTAAACTTTTTAAAAAAGTTTTTTAAATTTTAGGTCACTGTACACCCGGGAGGGTGTATGAACATAACCCAGCAAGACGCTTCTTCAAAAATTTAGAGGAGGTGCCTAAATGGCAAATCAAAAAATCAGAATCAGACTAAGAGCTTATGATCACGAATTAATCGATCAATCAGCTCAAAAAATCGTTGAGGCAGCTAAGAGAACTGACGTTAAAGTTTCAGGTCCTATTCCGTTGCCAACAGAAAAAGAAGTTATTACAATCTTAAGAGCTGTTCACAAGTACAAAGACTCAAGAGAACAGTTCGAACAAAGAACACATAAGAGATTAATCGATATCATTAATCCTAACGCAAAGACATTGGAAGCGCTTAAAAAGCTTAACCTTCCTGCCGGCGTAGATATCGAAATTAAACTTTAATCTTAGTATGATTGTAAAGCAATCCGCTGTAAGTAAATTTTAATGTGGATATCACACTATAGGAGGTGTACTCAATGAAGAGTATTTTAGGTAAAAAAATCGGAATGACTCAAATCTTCAACGAAGACGGTAGTGTTGTTCCAGTAACTGTCATTGAAGCGGGTCCAATGGTTGTTACACAAATCAAAACTAAAGAAAAAGAAGGATATAACGCAATTCAAGTTGGTTACATTGAAAAGAAAGAAAAACATGTAAACCAACCAATGAGAGGTCATTTTGGCAAAGCAGGCGTTTCATTCAAGAAACACTTAAGAGAGTTCAAAATTAATGATGACGAACAATTTAACCTTGGCGATGAAATCAAATTAGATATTTTCCAAGACGGAGACGTTGTGGATGTTATCGGTATTTCAAAAGGTAAGGGAACTCAAGGTGCTATAGTTAGACACAACTATTCAAGAGGACCTATGGGACACGGTTCTAAATCACACAGAGTTGCAGGTGCAAGAAGTGCCGGATCTTATCCAGCAAGAGTTTTCAAAGGACGTAAAGGTTCTGGAAAGATGGGTCACGACCGTGTAACTGTTCAAAACTTGAAAATTGTTAAAGTTGACAATGAAAGAAACTTACTTCTTATTAAGGGAGCTGTTCCAGGAAACAAAGGTGGAGTAGTTACTGTTAGAGAAGCTATTAAGTCAAAATAGGAAGGAGGATGAAACATGCCTAAAGTTCAAATTTTAAACCAACAAGGAGAAAATGTTGGAGAATTAGAATTAAATGAAGCCATTTTCGGCGTTGATGTTAATGAGCACGTTGTTTACGAAGTAGTTAAAAACCAACTTGCTAATAAAAGACAAGGCACACAATCTGCTAAAACTCGTAGTGAGGTAAGAGGTGGAGGAAGAAAGCCTTGGAGACAAAAAGGTACAGGTAGAGCAAGACAAGGATCTATCAGATCTCCACAATGGAGAGGTGGTGGGGTAGTATTCGCTCCAAAGCCTAGAGATTACAGCTACGCTGTTCCTAAAAAAGTTAGAAGACTTGCAATCAAATCAGTATTAACTGAAAAAGTTAATGACAATGAAATGATCGTTTTAGATAAATTAAACTTAGATGCTATTAGCACTAAAAAAGCTGTTGAAGTATTAAAGAATATTAAAGCAGACAAGAAAGCTCTAGTAGTTATCGATAAAAATGATGATACACTTTACAGATCATTTAGAAATATTGAAAATGTAGCTATTTGTGAAGCTAAATTAATCAATGTATATGATTGTTTGAAATACAACTCATTAGTTATTACAACTGATGCTGTTAAAATTCTTGAGGAGGTGTTTCAATAATGAAATCACCATATGATATTATCTTGAAACCAATTATTTCTGAAGATTCTATGGAAAAAATGGAAGACAAGAAATATGTTTTCAAAGTTGACAAAAATGCTAATAAAATAGAAATCAGAAACGCTATCGAAAAGATTTTTGATGTTAAAGTAAAATCTGTTAACACTATGAACGTTAAAGGAAAAGTTAAAAGAATGGGCGCTCACAGTGGTAAGAGATCTGATTGGAAGAAAGCTATAGTTGCATTAACAGAAGATTCAAAAGAAATTGAATTTTTCGAAGGAATGTAATTAAGGGGGTAAAAACATGGCAATAAAAAAATATAAACCGACTTCTGCCGGTGTACGTGGTATGAGTGTTTTATCATTTGATGAAATCACAAAAACTACTCCTGAAAAATCATTAACTGTTAGCTTGAACAAATCTGGCGGAAGAAACTCTTATGGTAGAGTAACTATTCGTCACAGAGGCGGCGGAGCTAAGAGAAAATATAGAATTATAGATTTTAAGAGAAATAAAGACGGTATCAAAGCTGTTGTTAAATCAATCGAATACGATCCAAACAGAACAGCAAATATCGCTTTGTTACAATATGAAGATGGTGAAAAAAGATACATCATCCAACCAGTAGGACTAAAAGTTGGAGATGTAGTTGAAAGTGGTGCTGATGTAGATATCGTACCTGGTAATGCTCTTCCATTGAGAAACATTCCAGTTGGTACTACAGTTCACAACATCGAAATGAAAGTTGGCAAAGGAGCTCAATTAGTTAGAACAGCTGGTGCTGAAGCACAACTTATGGCTAAAGAAGGTAAATTTGCTCAATTAAGATTACCATCAGGAGAATTCAGATTAATTCACCTTGACTGTAAAGCTACTGTAGGTCAAGTTGGAAATATCTCTCACGAATTAGTTACAATCGGTAAGGCTGGACGTAACAGACACTTAGGTAAGAGACCTTACGTAAGAGGTTCAGCAATGAACCCAGTAGATCACCCTCACGGTGGTGGTGAAGGTAGAGCACCAATCGGTAGACCAGCTCCTTCAACTCCATGGGGTAAACCAGCACTTGGACTTAAGACTCGTAAGAAAAACAAAAAGTCTAATAAGTACATTGTAAGAAGAAGAAAGAAATAACGGAGGGATAGAATGAGTAGATCACTTAAAAAAGGACCTTTCTGCGATGAACACTTAATGAAGAAAGTGGAAGAACTTAACAAAAACGATGAAAAGAAGATCATTAAAACTTGGTCACGTCGTTCTACAATATTCCCTAACTTCGTAGGTCACACTATTGCAGTTCACGATGGAAGAAAGCATGTACCTGTTTATATTACTGACGATATGGTTGGTCATAAATTAGGAGAATTTGTTCCTACAAGAACATACAAAGGTCACATTAAAAACGAAAAAACGAGTAAGGTTCGTAATTAATATAAGGAGGTATGACAATGCAAGCTAAAGCTATAGCGAAATATGTACGTATTTCTCCTCTAAAAGTTAACTTTATATGCAAAGAAATTAGAGGTAAACAAGTTGATGAAGCCCTTGCTATATTGAAATTCACTCCTAAAAAAGGTGCTAGAATTTTAGAAAAAGTGCTAAATTCAGCAATTGCAAACGCAGAACACAATTTTGGATTAAACAGAGAAGATCTTTTTGTATCACAAGCATACGCTAATAATGCTCCAGTAATGAAAAGATGGAGACCAAAAGCTAAAGGAATGGCTTATCCAATCCTTAAAAGATCAAGTCATGTTGGCGTAGTTGTAGAAGAAAGAGAATTATAAGGAGGAGTCTGATGGGTCAAAAAGTTAATCCTAAAGGATTAAGAGTTGGTGTTATCAAAGACTGGGATTCAAGATGGTTTGCAGATAAAAAAGATTTTGGTGATTATCTAGTTGAAGATCACAAAATTCGTGAACTAATCAAGAAAGAATCTTTCAGCGCTGGTATTAGCAGTGTTTCAATCGAAAGAGCATCAAACAAAATCAAGGTAACTATCAACACAGCTAAACCTGGTATGGTAATTGGCCGTCAAGGTGCTGGCGTTGAAGAATTAAAAAATAAATTAGAAAAATTAACAGGTAAGAAATTAATCATAAATGTAGAAGAAATTAAGTTCCAAGACTTAGATGCACAATTAGTTGCAGAAAACATTGCAAGTCAATTAGAAAGACGTATTTCTTTCAGACGTGCGATGAAACAAACTATGCAAAGAAGCATGAGAGCAGGAGCTTTGGGTATTAAGACTATGGTTTCTGGTAGACTTGGTGGAGCTGATATGGCAAGAAGCGAAGGATACAGCGAAGGAACTATTCCTCTTCAAACTCTAAGAGCTGCAATCGACTATGGATTTGCAGAAGCGGACACAACTTATGGTAAGCTTGGTGTTAAAGTTTGGTTATACAAAGGTGAAATGTTACCTGGTATGACAGAAGAAGATTTACCTGTTTACAAAAACAAAAAGAACGACAAAAACAAAAAAAGAAGAAACAATAACAGAAAAGGTAAATCCCAAGCAGCTAAAAACTAATTCGAGAGGAGGAAATATTCTATGTTAATGCCTAAAAGAGTAAAATACCGTAGAGTTCACAGAGGCAGAATGAAAGGTAAAGCATTAAAAGGCAATACTTTAACTTACGGTGATTATGGTATACAAGCGTTAGGTTCTTGTTGGTTAACAGCTAATCAAATAGAAGCAGCACGTCGTGCGATGACAAGATATATAAAAAGAGGCGGTAACATCTGGATCAAAGTTTTCCCAGATAAGCCAGTGTCAAAGAAGCCTATCGGTATTCGTATGGGTTCAGGTAAAGGAGCTCCAGAATATTGGGTAGCAGTAATTAAACCAGGTAGAGTATTATTTGAAATGGCAGGTGTTCCTGAAGATGTAGCTCGTGAAGCTATGAGACTTGCACAACACAAACTACCTATCAAAACTAAATTTATAGCTCGTGAAGAGTTCGGAGAAAAGGACGGTGAAGCTGATGAAAACTAAAGAAATTCGTAATCTATCAGATCAAGATTTACAAAAACAATTAGAACAATCTAAAAGTGAATTGTTTAATCTACGTTTTCAATTAGCTACTGGGCAATTAGAAAACCCTATGATGATAGGACTTGTAAAAAAAGATATAGCTCGCATTAAGACTATTATTAGAGAACGTGAGCTAAACATTGGTAAGGAGGCTTAACAATTATGGAAAGAAATATGAGAAAAACCATAGTTGGTATAGTTGTTTCAGATAAAATGGATAAGTCAATTGTTGTAGAAGTTAAAACACTTGTCAAAGATCCTAAATACGGTAAACAATTAAGAAAAACAACTAAATTTAAAGCACACGATGAAGAAAACATCGCTGGTATTGGCGATAAAGTTAAAATAATGGAAACAAGACCTCTTTCTAAAACAAAGAACTGGAGACTTGTAGAAATTATAGAAAAAGCAAAGTAATTCTTATTACGAAAGGAGAATTTTATGATTCAACAAGAAAGTCGTTTGAGAGTTGCAGATAACTCTGGTGCAAAAGAACTACTAGTAATAAGAGTTTTAGGTGGTACTAAAAGAAAGTACGCAGCTATCGGAGACATCGTAGTTTGCTCAGTTAAATCTGCACAACCGGGCGGTATGGTTAAAAAAGGTGATGTAGTAAAAGCTGTTATCGTAAGAACAACTAAACCATTGGGAAGAGCTGATGGAAGTTACATCAGATTTGACGATAACGCAGCTGTAATTATAAAAGATGATAAAAATCCAGTGGGAACAAGAATTTTTGGTTCAGTAACTCGTGAATTGAGAGCCAATAACTTCATGAAAATAATCTCATTGGCACCTGAAGTATTATAATTGGAGGTGTAAAGAGATATGAAGATTAAAAATGGAGATACTGTAATAGTTATTTCTGGTAAAGACAAAGGAAAGACTGGAAATGTTATTGAAGTATTAGCCAAAAAAAATAAAGTGGTAGTAGAAGGAGTTAACATAGTTACTAAACACCAAAAAGCTAACGGACGTGGTGTTGAAAGTGGACTAATCAAAAAAGAAGCTCCGATTGATGTTTCAAACGTAATGTATTATGATGCTAAAAACAAGAAAGGCACTAGATTAGGTTACAAGTTTGAAGACGGTAAGAAAGTTAGATTTATGAAATCTAACAACGAAACTATTAAGTAACATAAGGAGGGTATAAACTTGACTTCCAGATTAAAAGAAAAATATACAAATGAAGTTGTTCCTTTCTTGGTTGAACGTTTCAAATATGAAAACATCATGCAAGTTCCAAGATTGGAAAAAATCGTGCTTAACATGGGTTTAGGTTCTTCAAAAGAAAATCCTAAGGCTATCGAAAGTGCAGTTAAAGAATTAGAAACAATTACAGGACAACGCCCAATTGTAACAAAAGCAAGAAAATCTATCGCTAACTTCAAACTTAGAGAAGGAATGAATGTTGGTGTTAAAGTTACATTACGTGGTGAAAAAATGTATGATTTCTTAGATAAATTTATGAACATTTCTCTTCCACGTGTAAGAGACTTTAGAGGTATTTCTTCTAAATCATTCGATGGTAGAGGAAACTATGCTGTAGGTATCAAAGAACAATTAATATTCCCTGAAATTGAATACGATATGGTAGATCAAATTAGAGGTATGGATATTGTGGTCGTTACTACTGCAAACACTGACGAAGAAGCTAAGGAATTATTAGACAAAATGGGAATGCCATTTAAGAAATAAGGAGGAGTTTTAGTGGCTAAAAAATCAATGATCGCAAAACAAAAAAGACCTGCAAAGTTTAGCACAAGAGAATATAACAGATGCAAAATTTGTGGTAGACCTCACGGATATTTAAAGAAATATGGCATCTGCCGTATATGCTTTAGAGAATTGGCTTATAAAGGCGAAATCCCTGGCGTAAGAAAAGCAAGCTGGTAAGAAAGGAAGGAGGAAGCTTTTATGATGACTGATCCTATAGCAGATATGCTAACAAGAATAAGAAACGCAGTTAATGCGAAACATAAAGTTGTTGAAGTTCCTGCATCTAATATTAAAAAATCAATAGCACAAATTTTATTAGATGAAGGATTTATCGATGGTTTCAATGTTACAGAAGATGGTAAACAAGGAATCATTACAATAGATTTAAAATATGGTCCTAACGAAGAAAAAGTAATTTCAGGTATCAAGAGAATATCTAAACCTGGACTTCGTGTCTATGCCAGAGCAAATGAAGTTCCTAAGGTTTTAGGCGGACTTGGTATTGCTATTGTCTCTACATCAAAAGGCCTTGTAACTGATAAAGTTGCTAGAAAAGAAGGTATTGGTGGAGAAGTAATTTGTTACGTATGGTAACACAAACATTATAAGGAGGTTTGACCATGTCAAGAATTGGATTAAAACCAATTGAAATTCCTAATGGCGTTGAGGTAAAAGTAACTGAAGACAATTTGTGTACTGTAAAAGGACCAAAAGGTGAATTAGTTGAACAAATGCCAAAGGAAATGATTATCAAAGTAGAAGATAATACAATCACAGTTTCAAGACCTTCAGAAATTAAAAGACACAAATCACTTCATGGTTTAACAAGAACTCTTGTTTTCAACATGATTGAAGGTGTTACTGAAGGATACAAGAAAACTTTAATTATAGAAGGTACTGGTTACAGAGCAGCTAAACAAGGTAAAAAATTAGTTTTAAACTTGGGATATTCACACACAATTGAAAAAGAAGATCCAGAAGGAATCTCAGTTGAAGTTCCAGAACAACACACATTAATTATCAGCGGTATCAACAAACAACAAGTTGGTAACTACGCTGCTAAAATCAGAGACTTAAGAGGACCTGAACCATACAAAGGTAAAGGTATCAGATATGAAGATGAACATATTAGACGTAAAGTCGGTAAAACAGGTAAGTAGGAAAGGAGTAAGGTATGTTTAAGAAAATTGATAAAAATGCAAATAGAGTTAAAAGACATCTACGTATTCGTAAGAACCTTACAGGAACTTCTGAAAAACCAAGATTATGCGTATTCAAGTCTAATACTAACATCTATGCACAATTAATCGATGATGTTAACCACAACACATTAGTAGCTGCATCAACATTAGATAAAGATTTCAGTGGCGAATCAAAATCTAATAAAGAAGCTGCAAAACTTGTTGGTGAATTAATCGGTAAGAAAGCTATCGACAAAGGCATTGAACAATGCGTATTTGACAGATCTGGATATTTATATCACGGAAAAGTTAAAGAATTAGCTGAAGGTGCTAGAAGCGCCGGACTTAAATTTTAGTGCAAGGGAGGTATTTAGTATTGGAACTTTTAAATAAAGAAATAGAAGGTTTAGAATTAGAAGAAAGAGTTGTAAATATTAACCGTGTAGCTAAGGTTGTTAAGGGTGGTAGAAACTTTAGATTCGCAGCCCTTGTAGTAGTTGGAGATAAAAACGGACATGTTGGCGTTGGTATTGGTAAAGCACAAGAAGTACCAGAAGCTATCAGAAAAGCTAGCCAAGATGCTAAAAAACACATCTTCACAGTTCCTATCGTAAACACAACTATTCCTCACCAAGTAACAGGAATATTTGGAGCTGGTAGAGTATTATTAAAACCAGCTGGAGAAGGTACTGGAGTTATCGCCGGCGGTCCTGTTCGTGCGGTATGTGAATTAGCAGGTATCAAAGACGTTCGTTCTAAATCATTGGGAACATCAAACCCTCAAAACATTGTTAATGCAACTGTAGAAGGACTTAAATCACTTAAGACAGCTGAACAAGTAGCTAAATTAAGAGGAAAGTCTGTAGAAGAAATTTTAAAATAAGGAGGGCTTTTAAGTGAGTAAATTAAAGATCACTCTTAAAAAGAGCAAAATCGGCAGAATTGAAAAACACATTAGAACTTGTGAAGCCCTTGGACTTCATAAAATCGGACAATCAGTAATCAAAGAAGACAATGATGCAATTCGTGGAATGATTAGACACATTGCATTCATGGTTGACGTTGAAGAAGTTAAGTAGGAGGTGTTATAGTGAAATTACACAACTTAAGACCTGCTAAAGGTGGAGAAGTAAAAGCAAGAAAAAGAGTTGGTAGAGGTTACGGTTCAGGATTAGGACACAATGCTGGACGCGGTAGAGACGGACAAAACTCAAGATCAGGCGGAGGCGTAAGACCAGGATTTGAAGGGGGTCAAATGCCTTTATTCAGAAGACTTCCTAAGAGAGGCTTCAAAAACCATTTTGCAAAACAATACGCTGAAATCAACATCAGAGACTTAAATTGTTTTGAAGATGGAGAAGAAATAACACCAGAAATCCTAGCAAATGCAGGATTCTTTAAGCCAGCAAAGGCAAAAGACGGCGTTAAGATTTTAGGTGACGGAGAAATTACTAAGAAATTAACTATTAAAGCTAATAAATTTACTAAATCAGCTGAAGAAAAAATTACAAAAGCCGGAGGAAAGGTAGAGGTGATTTAAGATGCTTAAAACCTTGAAAGATTCATGGAAGGTTTTAGACATTCGTAAAAGAATCGGCTTTACTCTACTAATGGTTGTAGTTTTTAGATTAGGTAATGCAATACCGGTTCCTTTTATGGATAAGGCCATTATCAAACAAATAATGAGCGGTCAAGAAGGCGGAATAGTTTCTTTATTGAACCTATTAAGTGGGGGATCATTGAGACAAATGAGCATATTCGCTCTTTCGATATACCCTTACATTACCGCTTCAATCATTCTTCAACTTTTAACAGTAGCATTTCCTAGATTAGGAGAACTTACACGTGAAGGTGAAGAAGGAAAGAAGAGAATGGGTAAATACACTAAGATCTGTAGTATAATTTTGGCATTCATACAAGGATATGCTACAGTTAATGGTTTATTTAACAGAGCAATCGTAGACAAAAGCTTTTTAACAGGATTTGTTATACTAATAAGCTTGGTAGCAGGATCAATGTTTCTAGTATGGCTAGGAGAAATGATTACTGAAAGAGGTATCGGTAACGGAATTTCAATCTTGATTTTCATAGGTATCATTTCAAATATGCCAAGACAAATCGGTACAATGATTTATCAATCTAGACAAGGAATGTTATCTTGGTGGAAAATATTACTTTTTGTACTAATAGCGATTATAATATTAGTAGTAGTGGTATTAATTAACCAAGGCGAAAGAAGAATTCCTGTACAATACGCTAAAAGAGTAGTAGGAAGAAAAATGTATGGTGGTCAATCAACTCATATTCCAATCAAGGTTAATATGGGTGGTGTAATGCCAGTAATCTTTGCATCAGCAATCTTACAATTACCACAAACAATAGCATTATTATTCGGCAAGGACATGCCAGGATGGTTAGCCCACATTTTCACAGTACAAACAACATCAGGGTTAGTTATCTTCTCAATAGTAAACATGTTATTGATTATAATATTCGCATTTTTCTACTCAGCAATTCAATTTAACACTGTTGAATACGCTAAAAACTTGCAACAATATGGCGGATTCATTATGGGAATTAGACCTGGTAAACCAACAGGTATGTATCTAAAGAAAATTTCTGATAGAGTAACATTTATAGGCGCAATCATATTAGCAATAGTTGCATCAGCACCAATGCTAATATCAAAAGCTTTAGGAATACAAATCCTATTCGGTGGTACATCAATCATCATCGTAGTAGGTGTTGTATTAGATACTGTAAAACAAATGGAAAGTATGCTAACTATGAAACACTATAAAGGTTTTTTGAAATAAGGAGTTTATAATGAGATTAATATTATTAGGACCTCCGGGAGCAGGTAAAGGAACTCAAGCTAAAAGAGTTATTGAAGAATTTGATATTCCTCACATTTCAACAGGAGATATTTTCAGAAAAAATATCAAAGAAAAGACAGAACTAGGTCAAAAAGTTGAAGGCTTACTTGCACAAGGAAAACTTGTACCTGATGAGTTAACAATAGAAATAGTATGGGACAGACTAGATCAAGAAGATTGCAAGAACGGATTCTTACTTGATGGATTCCCTAGAACAATTCCTCAAGCCGAAGCCCTTGATGAAGGACTAGCAAAAAGAGGATTGAAACTAGATCGTGTATTGAACATAGACGTTGACAAAGATTCTCTTGTAAAAAGACTTTCAGGAAGACGTGTATGTCCTAGCTGTGGTGCAAGCTATCACATTGACAACAACCCTACAAAAGTTGATGGAATTTGTGATGCATGTAAAACTCCAGTAATCCAAAGAGAAGATGACAAAGAAGAAACTGTACTAGATAGAATCAAAGTTTACGATTCACAAACTAAACCTTTAGTAGATTTCTACAACAAACAAGATTTAGTATTCACGGTTGATGGAACTCTTCCAATAGATGAAATCACTAATAAGTTAGTAACAGAATTAAAAAAAGGTTAGAATTAATGAGCCAATACAACAAACTTGAAACAGGACAAGTTGTTTTAAGTACTTGTGGTCGTGATATGGGCAAACTACAAATGGTTTTGGAAATTCTTGACGATTCTTATGTATTGGTAGTAGATGGAAAACAACGTAAAATCGAAAAACCAAAGAAAAAGAAGATAAAACATCTTCAAAAATACAACAAAAAGTTGCAATTAGAGAATTTAACAGATAAGAAACTAAGATATATGTTAAATAATTTAAAAAAGGAGGATCAAGACAAGGATGTCCAAAGAAGTTATTGAATTAGAAGGAACAGTAGTAGATGCTCTTCCTAATACGGTATTTAAGGTAGAACTTCAAAATGGCCATGTAATAACAGCTCATATTTCAGGCAAATTAAGAATGAATTATATAAGAATTCTTCCAGGAGACAAGGTAACGGTTGAATTATCACCATACGATTTGGATCGTGGAAGAATAACATGGAGAAAGAAATAAACGGAGGTTAAGCAATGAAAGTAAGACCATCAGTTAAAAAAATGTGCGAAAAGTGCAAGATTATAAAAAGAAAAGGTCGTGTTATGGTTATTTGCGATAACCCTAAACACAAACAAAGACAAGGTTAGTAGGAGGTATAAATGGCAAGAATTCAAGGTGTCGACTTACCAAATGACAAACGTGTAGAAATTGGACTAACTGCAATTTATGGAATAGGTAGACAATCATCAAATAAAATCTTAGCTAAATTAGGAATCAATCCTGACACAAGAGTAAAAGATTTAACAGAATCTGAATTATCTGATATCAGAAATGAATTAGACAACTATCTTACTGAAGGGGATTTACGTCGTGATGTAGCAATGAACATCAAAAGATTAAAAGAAATCAACTGCTACAGAGGATCAAGACACAAAAAAGGCCTTCCAGTAAGAGGACAACATACAAAGAACAATGCAAGAACTCGTAAGGGTCCTAGAAAACAAGCATAGAGAGGGGGAAATTAATTGGCACTAAAAACTAAAGGCGCTAAACGTAATGTTCGCGGTAAAAAAAGAGTAAAAAAGAATATTGAAAAAGGTCAAGCACATATTTCTTCTACATTCAACAACACTATGGTATGTTTAACTGACCTTAACGGTAACGTATTAAGCTGGGCTTCTGCTGGACAATTAGGTTTCAGAGGATCTAGAAAATCAACTCCATACGCTGCACAACAAGCTGCTGAAGAAGCCGCTAAAAAAGCTATGGAACACGGATTAAAGACTGTTGAAGTTTATGTAAAAGGACCAGGTTCAGGAAGAGAATCTGCAATTAGAAGTTTGCAAGCTTCTGGACTTGAAGTTAGCTCTATTAAAGATGTAACTCCAATCCCTCACAACGGTTGTAGACCACCAAAGAAGAGAAGAGTATAACACATAGGCTTAATTCAGGATTTCCTGATAGGACTTGTCGAAGGAGGCTGTATTTATGACTGAACAATTAGATACTAAAATAAAAATCGTTGAATTAGATGAACAAAATAATTACGGTAAATTTGTCATAATGCCACTGGAAAGGGGATATGGAACTACTCTAGGAAACTCTCTAAGAAGAGTTTTATTATCATCATTACCAGGAGCTGCTATATCAAAGATAAATATCCAAGGTGTAGCTCATGAAATGTCTACGATTAAAGGTGTCAAAGAAGACGTACCTGAAATAATTTTGAATTTAAAAGGTATCGCTGTAAAGAAATACAATGAAGAACCTATATCATTAAATGTAGACATAAAAGGTCCATGTGTTCTAACAGCTAAGGATATTTTAGTTGATACTGATTTGGAAGTTAAAAACCCAGATCATTACATTGCAACACTTAATGAAGATGCTTCATTAGAAATGCAAATCACAGTTATCAACGGAAAAGGCTACAAAATATCTGAATTTAATAAAACAGACGAAGATATTATAGGAGATATCGCTATTGACTCACTGTTTAGCCCTGTGAAAAAGGTTAATTTCACAGTGGATAATGCCAGAGTTGGCCAAGTAATTGATTACGATAAGCTTACAATAGAAGTGTGGACTAATGGAACAATTAGACCACAAGATGCCTTAAGTGAAGGAAGCAACATCCTAATCAATTGCCTGGAATTATTCAGTGAATTACCTAACTACGAGTGTAATACAAACAGTGACGACGAAGATAATCAAAAAGATAAAGAGACTCAAATGGTCATCAATATCGAAGAATTAGATTTCTCTTTAAGATCATTTAACTGTTTAAAAAGAGCAAATATCAATACTGTAGGAGATATCGTATCTCATACAAAAGCAGATATGATGAAAATAAAGAACTTTGGTAAAAAATCCTTAGACGAAGTTGAAGAAAAACTTCAAGAAATGGGCCTTGCATTTAAACAAGAAATAAAAGACGAATAAAGGAGGATAGACATTGGCTAACTTAAGAAAATTAGGTAGAAGAACTGATCACAGAACAGCAATGTTAAGAAACCTAGTTCAATCATTGTTCGAAAACGGAAAAATCGAAACAACAGTAACTCGTGCTAAAGAAGCTAGAAGAGAAGCTGAAAAGATGATTACACTTGGTAAAAAAGGTGATTTGAGCGCTAGAAGAGAAGCTCTTAAATATATATACAAAAAAGACGTTGTATACACATTGTTTGAAGAAATCGCACCAGTTTATGCTGACAGACAAGGTGGATACACTAGAATCTTAAAATTAGGACCTCGTAGAGGAGACGGTACTGAAATGTGTATACTTGAATTAGTAGATTACACTAAAAAAGAATCCTCAGAAGAAAAAGAAACAGTGAAAGCTGACAAATAGAAAATAACTAAGCATTTGCTTAGTTATTTTTTTTATGTTCAAAATAATATGAAAGTGATATAATTAATTTGGAGGTAGATATTAATAAATAATAAAAAGGAGAAAATTATGAAAAGAATAATATATGCTCTACTAGCTTTTGTGCTTATACTAATCCCTAATAATGCATTTGCTTCAAAAGAAACACGTAAAGTAGAAACTTTAAATGATTTTGGAATTAAATTAATTCAAACAAGATCAGCAGACAATAAATCCAAAAATATTTTACAAAATGACAAAATTACATTTGGAAAGCAGTCATATATTGAGTTTGATAATGAAGGGAAGATTAAAGAACTTGATAGAGTAGAGGAAAACGAATCTCAACTACCTGAAAAAGATGATTACAAAACATTTGTTGATAGCACAATAAATATGCTTTATGAAAAAGGATATATACCAACTAATTATAAGTTGAACTATTCAAATTCTTTTTTGGATAACGGATGGTTATTATCATTTACTAAGAAAAACGATTTTGGAGCTGAAAATTTGTATGATCAAATAAGAGTTACTATTGATAAGTCAACTAATAAAATAATGTCATACAAAAAAATAAATAAATATAATTTAAATAAACCAGCTAATATTTCTGATGCTAAAGCAAAAGAAATTGCCAAGGAGTTTTTTGAAAGCAAAAATATACCATTAAATGAAACGTTAGATAGTAAATTAATGGTAGAAGAAAAGAACAATTTTTATGATTATTCTATAACTAAAACTGTAAAGGTGTATAATCCAACTCTTATATACAAAATTAATAATAACGGATTATATGTTTATATTGATGCATATTCTGGCAAAATTGTTGGAGGAGATTTTGATAAATCTAAGAATGGGTGTGCATGGTATTTAGGAGAAAACGGATATAAAAACTGGGAAGATGCAAAAGAAATACAATCGATAATGACAACTCTAGGATATAAAGCAACAAGAGATAGAGTTGAAGTGGATGGATCTGACGTTAATACCGTTAGAGCTTTCTTAAAAAACACTAATAGTTATGCATTTTCTTTTTCTGGACATGGAAATAGCCAATCAATAGGATCAAGGGATGGATGGACTATAAGTTATAATGAAATTTCAGGTATATGGAATTTTGTTTTCTTAGATGCATGCAATACTGGTGCAGATACTTATTTGAGCAATGCTTTTGGAATTACAAATAATTCACGAAATAAAATATTCCTAGGATGGTTTAGAAAGGTCAATGGAAATCTAACATATAATTATGTAAAAAGTTTGAATAATTTTGTAAAAAAGTATCCGAATGATAAATTTTATAATAATGTTTGGAAAGCGTTGGATAGTAGTGAACAATATTTTCCTTTAAGATTTAGAGGAGATAAGGAAACGACAGGAAGGTTATAATTATAACAATTAATTAGACCGAACTTTATTAATATCTACCCTGATATATTGTAGTTTATAAAATAGGAGGAAATTATGAATAAAAAAATAATAGTTGGACTAATGATTACAGCGACATTTTTGTCGACAACATCATTAGCATCAAATGAGTCAAAAAAATTGGAAACTTTAAAAAATTTTGATCTAAAAATTGATGAACAAATTGATAAAAACAATTTAAAAGATGAAATAGTATTGCAAAATGGCGTAAGACTTAAATTTGATGAAAAAGGAAACTTAATTGAATACGATGCTCTTAATAATACTGCTAAAATAAGAACACGAAGTGTAGACGCTAACTTCGGAGATTACTTAAACAGCACAATATCTAAGCTTCAAAAAGAAGGCTACATTCCTAAAGAATACAAATTAGTCGACAAACAAGACATACTTGATAACGGATACAAAGTTGTATTTGAAAAAGAAAATTCATTTAATGTAAAAAATCCGTACAATATAATAATAGTATCATTTGACAAAAAAACAAACGAACTAAAAACATTCAATAAAATCGGAGACTTTGAAGTTACAAAAAAACCTACAATAAAGATTGAAGATGCAAAGAAAGTTGCAATCGAAAAACTAAAATCCATCAAAGATTTTGATGAAACAAAAGTAAAATCAGAAACCTCAGTAATCAACATAGACAACTTGTCAACAAAGTTTACAAAAAACAAAGGTCTAGTAGTTGCATATGTATTTGAATATGAAGATACAAAAGTTTATGTCGACGCTAATACAAAAGAATTGTTGGGATCTGATAAGCTAAAATCAAACGCAAACACACAAAGCACCAAACCATACGTAGTATCCAGAATTTACGGAAAAGACAGAATTGACACTTCAATCCAAATAGCTAAAAGCTACATCAAATCATCAGAATTCGCAATCCTTGCAAATCAAAACAACTTCCCAGATTCATTAAGTGCGACAGTTCTATCCAAGAAATTCAACGCACCAATATTGTTGACTGATGCAAAAACAGCCGACAAAGGATTAATCCAAGAAATCAAAAGATTACAAACAAAATACTTTGTAAAAATCGGTGGAGAAAAGTCTATCAGTAACGAAGTTGCAAAACAATTATTACCAGAAAAAAGCAAAGTAAGATCATTCAAAGGCGCTGACAGATACGCAACAAACGCTGAAATCATCAAAGAATTCAAAGATGCAAACACTTGTATCATAGCAAGCGGCGAAAACTTTGCAGACTCACTAAGCATTGGAGCATACGCAACTAAAAACGGATATCCAATCGTATTAGTACAAAAAAATAAAATCAACGACGTAACAAAACAAGCGCTAAAAGATTCTAAAATCAAAAAATGCTACATCGTCGGTGGAGAAAACTCTGTATCCAAATCATTGGAAAAAGAACTTCCACAAGTAATTGAAAGAATCGCCGGCAATGACAGATACGAAACATCACTTAAAATAGCTGACAAATTCTACAAAGATGCAGAAGGAGCATACCTTGCAAGTGGAGAAGTCTTCGCAGACAGCTTGGCGATCAACCCAATCGCTGCTAAATTTGATGTACCATTGATTCTTACACCAAAAGACAAACTTCCACAAAAAACATTAGAATACCTTGAAAAATCAAAAATCATTCAAGTAGCTATAATAGGTGGAGAAAAGACAGTATCCAAACAAATTCAACAAGAATTAGCCAAAACCAACCCAAACGTTGCAACATCTGTAACATTCACATACACAAAAGACGGTAAGAAAGTTACAAGAGAACTTACAAATGCCGAAGCTAACGAATTAGCAAAGTTAATGAATGAACACGACAAATATGTAAAAGATCAAAGATTAAAGAGCATATTTGACAACTACTTCACATTAGTAGGAGCTAATGGAAGAACAAAAGTAGCAGTATCAGTAAATATTGAAAAAGATGAAGTCGTAATAGACGATGCAATCACTGAAAAAGGTGCTACACTTAACAAAGACAACGAACTTGCAAAACAATACATTAAATTCATCAAAAATTTAAAACAAAATTAAGCAAAATTGTTGAAAAACAAACTTGTAGGTGATATAATAGCGTTGGCTTAAAAAATTATCGCGGCAAATAATTTTTTAATGGAGATGAATATTAATGGCAAGAATGATGGGACCTAGATTTAAACAATCTAGAAGATTAGGTCTAAACGTATGCGGTCACCCAAAAGCTAACAAAAGAATGGGTAAAGGACTTGGAAGAAACGACAAGAAGTTAACTGAATATGGTATGCAACTTCTTGAAAAACAAAGATTAAGAGCATATTACGGAGTAAACGAAAAACAAATGCACAAATACTTCGAAAAAGCCCTTAACAACAGAGAAGGTCTTACAACAGGGGATGTAATGGTAAGACAATTAGAAACTAGATTAGACAACCTAGTTCTAAGAGCTTCATTTGCATCATCAATCAGACAAGCAAGACAAATGGTATCTCACGGTTTAATCAGAGTAAACGGTAAAAAAGTAGATATCCCTTCTTTCCAAGTAGCTGAAGGATCTGTAATCGAATTGAAAGAAAAATCAAGATCAAATGAATTGTTCAAAGAAAACTACGAAACAAACTTTGCGCAATCATTACCTTACATTGACAAGGAAGAAAACTTCAAAGTAACATTGACAAGACTTCCTGAAAGACAAGAAATTCCAATCGAAATTACAGACTCATTAATAGTTGAGTTGTACTCAAGATAATCAAAAGGCGAGTGATTACACTCGCTTTTTTTATTGATGACTTTAGTCGGTTGAGTTCGCTTGCGAACGAAACAATAAACTACCCGCTATGCGGGTAGGCGTTCTTAGGTTATACCAAAAAAATCACCAAGTATTATAATAGAGTTGTTCAGACCTGAAATAATAAGAGGTGATTTTATGGCAAATAAAACTAATTCATTGTCTCACACAAAATGGATGTGCAAGTATCACATAGTCTTCACTCCAAAGTATAGACGAAAAGTGATATTTTATCAATATAGAGAAAGTCTCATAGAAATATTCAAATTACTTTGTAAATACAAAGGAGTAGAAATAATAGAAGGGCATATGATGCCAGATCATGTACACATGTTAGTAAGCATTCCACCAAAATTATCGGTATCAAGTTTTATGGGATATTTAAAAGGGAAAAGTGCCCTAATGATGTTTGACAGACATGCGAATTTAAAATACAAATTTGGCAATCGTCATTTTTGGGCAGAAGGATATTATGTGAGCACAGTGGGATTGAATGAAAATACAATAGCAAAATATATAAGAGAACAAGAGCAACATGATATAGCACTTGATAAATTGAGTGTAAAAGAATATACAGATCCGTTTGGGAAATAGAAATTAAAAATCCCTTTTAGGGATAGGCTAAAGTGGCAAAAACAGTTAGGTTTGAACGGAGTGAAAACCAGCGCCTTGAGACGCTGGTTGGTATCACTCGGGCTTATAGCCCTTGAACAAACCACCCGTTTTACGGGTGGTCATGATTGCAATCATTGATATATACTCAAATTAAAAGTACAATAATATTAATAATAAACAAAAAAGGAAAATTAAATGAAAAAAAGAGTACTCATAACCACGATACTATTCTTGTTTCTAGTATATTTTAGTGGGACGACATTCTTCACGTTCTACGCACTACCCAACACATACGTCAACGGCTACAACATGAGCTTTGTAGAAAAATCCAAAATAGTCGACAGAAATGCAGACATAAGGTCACTCACAATCAATGCCACAGACAACCGCAAACTCGTAATAGATGCAAAAGAAGTGGATTTCAACCTAAAAATACCAGAAGATTTCAAATTCGAACAAAATCCATTCTCTTGGCCGTTGTCATTCTTCGACACCAAAAAATACAACATCAATTTCGACTACACAATCGACGAAGATAAACTCAACAAGAAAATCTACCAAGCAAAACTCAACAATAACGCCAATAAATCGTACAACGCATACATCAGTTACTTGGATGACGAATACACAATAAGACCAGAAGAAGTAGGAAACGAAATAAACACCGACAAACTCAAAGACACGATAAAAAAATCACTCCTAGAACAAAAAGAAGACATCACACTCAAAAACGAATACATCAAACCGACAGTCTACTCAAACGACTGGAACATAATTCGTGCCAAAAACAAACTTAACAAACTCAAAGACATCGAAATAAGCTTTGATTTCAACGACACAATCCACAAACTAAAAGGAGCGAAACTTCGTGACATGATGGAGTTTGACGACACAAAAGGATTTGTATATAAAGACAGTGAAATCGAACAATATGTAGAAGAATTAAAAAAAGAAACCGACACCTACAACAAACCTCACACAATAAAAACAGTCGAAAACAAAATACTCACACTCAACTCAACAGATTACGGCTGGGAAATAGACAAGCCAAAAACAGTCGAACTCATAAAAGAAACTCTGGATAATACAGAAAGTAAAACCATCGAACCAGTCTACTCGAAACAAGCCAAATCCAGACTCAAAAATGACATACAAGACGAATACATTGAAATCGACCAACAAAACAAAACGCTCTACTACATCAACAACTACAAAATCAACAAAAGTATCCCTATAAAAATCGCACAACCACTCCCAAAAGGAATCTACAACATAGATAACAAAACAAAAGGATACTCCAACAATTACACATTGGGTTTTTACAGACATACAATATCAAGCTCACAAAATTCAGATATACAAGTAAATGCCAAACTATTAGAAAGCATATACTACGATGTAGGAGACAACATTCCAGTAATTGTTTACTGAAGTAAAATAAAAGTAAAAAATTTTTAAAATTCACTTGACATTACAGTGCAAACTTGATAATATATATAAGCACTCAATTGTTCAGTGAATTTTTTAGTTAAATAAAAAATTGAAAAACACTTGACAAGAAAGAAATACAAGAGTATAATGTAATAGTTAGCTCACAAAACGCGAACTTCAAATAAACTTTGAAAATCACGTTTTAAAATATATTTCGTGAGTATAGAACCTTAATAAATTAAATAAAGTAAATACTTTGAGAGAAGTACAAACCAAACAATAATTCGGTGAGAATAAAAAA